>Ga0206973_1029_pt1 | contig 40977 bp, 35 predicted proteins | sample Alteio_BWOrgHeat_83_FD_152927 | JGI IMG/M metagenome (GOLD analysis project Ga0206973, IMG submission 152927) | Enriched cells from forest soil in Barre Woods Harvard Forest LTER site, Petersham, Massachusetts, United States -... | ecosystem: Environmental > Terrestrial > Soil > Temperate forest >...
CAGATAAAGTGTTGGATGTTGTTGCTGCAGATACAGAAGATTGTGCAGCAAGGCCTGTGCCTTGCAGGCTGCTTAATTTGGCTTCTATAGTATTCAGCCTTGATTCCAATGCATCAAATGCTTTTTGCAGGCTATCGTTTTTTGCACTTAACTCCTGAACCGATTTTACCAGCGGCACTACGAACTCGCTATAACGCAAGCCCATAATCTTGCCGAGATTATCTACACCGCTAAAATCATAACCTATTTTTTTAGCCGCTTTATCCACTTCCTGCGCCAGGAAACCGGTGAACTGGATGCTCTCCATTTTGCTTTCGCCTGCTTCGTTTAATGAATCTTTTTTGCCCATCAATTCTTCTTCTTTCTTTGTATTGAAATGATAGGTAACAGGCCTCAACTGGTTAATGAAAGCCAGTCCCGGCACATTCTCTTTTATATCCTGTTTAATTCGTTCATCAGAATAATTGGTCCAGCCTACTGCGCCGCCGATACTTTTTACAAATGCATTGCCTACTACAACTTTGAAACTGGCATCAACTTTTGAATCGAAACCGATGGCTGTGCTATTCTTAAAATTAGGCTCACTTACATCGGCATAAGCACCCACTGCCGTGTTACGCATACCTGTTTGATTTGTTATCAGCGCCTGCATGCCAAAAGCAGTATTATAATAGCCGGTGGTGTTATTAAATAAAGCAGTTGCACCGGTAGCGGTATTATCACTGCCTATTGTATTATTGTATGAAGAAAGATAACCATTGGTTACATTGTATGTGCCTGATGTGTTGTTATACATGGCGGAATGACCCGTGGCAGTGTTGGAGGAAGACATACTATTTTGCAATGCACCCAACCCAATGGCCACGTTATCGCTGCCGTATTGATTGTTCAGGAGTGCGTTAAAACCTATACTAACATTCTCTCCCCCGCCGATGTTTGAACTGAGTGCACTTGATCCGATCGCTATATTGTAGTTGCCATCGTTTGTAGATAAAGCTCTAACACCCATTGCAACATTGTCGTGACCAAATGTATTGTGATCAAGCGCCTGGTAACCAAATGCTGCATTATTGATAGCATACTGACTTGGTGAAACAAGGGTCTGGTAACCAAAAGCCGTGTTGGATTGAAGCGAGTCGAAATCGATAAAGCCCGACTTGCTGTTGTTAACCTTGAAGATAAGGCGATGCTGATCTGTAGTTCCTAAAAAATTTACGGAGTCATTAAGGCTACCGTTACCGATCAGCGACCAGGAATTTGAACGCGGTGCGACCGCATTGCTTTTGATAGCTGGTTTTGTTTGTGCAATTCCAAAAAGCGGAAGAGCAAGAAGCATTGCTGCGTAAAGATGTTTTTTCACATTACAAGATTTAAATGATTTAAAATTTTTGTTTGCTTATATATGACATGTATTGGTATAAGCTAAAGCAAACAATGTAATCGTTACCATTTATTTCTTAATAAAATGATTGGACTTGCTTTATCTCTGTAGAACTGATTTTTCAAGTAAATTAATGTTGCAGCGCAAATGGGTTAAAATCTTCTTTGCTTTAGCTTATTTCAAATACTGTTCAATGTCTCTTCTTAAAGGACCGGCATATTTAATAGCTGTTTTAATCTGCTCGTGTGTTTTATTGGGAAATTGTTGATGAAAATATTCCACTTCTGAAGGATCATTTAAATCTACCCGCACGCGATCCCGGCCATCTTGCTTATTCTTGTTATCTGACATATACTTCGTTTACATATTCAAACAAGTATTAAGCCACCTGTTTATAAAACAAATAAGAAATAAGTGCACTAATGTTTTACACTTACTTTCCATATAGTATTGCTTGCATCATCCGTTACAAGCATAGAACCATCATTAAGAAAAGCCACACAAACAGGCCTGCCGCAGACTTTGCTTTTTGAAGCATTAGCAATAAACCCGGTTAAAAAATCTTCCGCTTCACCTGATGGGTTACCATTATTAAACGGAATAAAAATAACCTTGTATCCTGCTAATGCAGAGCGGTTCCAGGATCCATGTTGTGCTATGAAAGCACCACCATGATATTTAAGCGGGAAGGATTGTTTGTTATAAAAAGCTAAGCCAAGTGATGCTGTATGTGAACCCAAAGAAACATCAGGTACAATTGCTTTGTCTACCAGATCACGGCGTTGATCTTTAACGCGGGGGTCAATGTTTTTACCGAAATAGGAGTAAGGCCATCCATAAAAACCGCCTCCTTTTACACTGGTAAAATAGTCAGGAACAAGATCGTCTCCAAGATTATCTCTTTCATTTACAATAGTCCACAAGTTGTTTGTGCCGGAAGCCCAATCCATGCCGACAGGATTGCGTAAACCACTTGCATATATTTTTTTACCGCTTCCATCAGGGTTTACTTCAAGAATATTTGCTCTACCAGTTTCTTCATCCATACCATGCTCTGCTGCATTACTGCCCGAGCCAACCGAGATATAAATTTTATCGCCTGTTTTATTAGTAATTATATTTCTTGTCCAATGATTATTATAACCTTCACCAGGCAGCACAACGATTGGTTTCCCTTCACCTCTTAATATTGTATCACCTGTTTTATAATTGAATTGAAGTAACGCATCAGTATTAGCAACATAAAAATGGTTATTCAATATCAGCATTCCAAAAGGTTGATTTAATCCTTGTGCAAATACATACCGGCTTTCATATACACCATCTTTATCGCTATCTCTAAACATGGTAATGCGGTTAGCGCTTTTGCCATAATGCTGTGTTTTTATTTTGCGGGAGATGCCGGCTCCAAATCTTACAATTCCGGTTAAGGTTGTGTTTGCTTCAGATACAAAGACATCACCATTGCCTGCAACATAAATCCAGCGCGGATTATTTAGTTTATCAGCAAATTTTGTAACTATAAACCCTTCCGGTGCAACTGGCGTTTTTCCATTATGCCAGCCGATAACTTCACTATAATTGCGTGATGATTTTGTGGCATATGGCGGAGGGAGCGTATCAATTATAGAAACTTCTGAATCTTTACTAATGCTAACAGTATCTTCAGACGGGATTGTATTTTCTAAAACCAATATTGAAATAACTAAAAGAACTAAACCATTTTTTATCATTATTAAACTTTGCTTTAAATCCGGACTATTATGTCAATGCAAGAATGATGCTTTTTATAACTAATATTTTCGAAATCAACTTACTCAATTACATTTCCCTGTTAACTATTGTATCATTGTGTATAGACTCTATTGTTGTTGCCTATAATTTGTCCCTTTAATTTCTATTTGATTACAAACCCAAATTAGTAATCGATTTAGTGATCAATAAATGACTAACAAAGGCAACTAAATGCGAAGAAAGGCGAAAATAATTCGTAGTGTGAGAAAGTACCCGCAGTGAAACGTGTTATTTATGTCTGATGTTTACTTCCCGATACAAAACTTACTGAAGATGTAATCTAATTGGTCTTCATTTGTTATCTGGCCTGTAATCTCTCCCAAATAATGCAGGCACCGGCGTATATCAAGCGCAATAAGGTCGCCGGGAATTTTATCATCCATGCCTTGTCTTATATCAATCAACGCATCATTTACTTTTTGCAAAGCTTCAAAATGCCTTGCGTTTGTAATGATTATATTTTCATGTTCAAGCTGGCCACTTATTACTTTATCAACCAATTCTTTTTTTAAAAGGTTTACATGTGTATGTTCTTTCGCAGAAATAAAAAGCACATCAAGGCCTTCAAATTTTTTAATGATGTCATCAGCATTCATAAGATCAAGCTTGTTGCCTGTAAGAATGTAATTTTTATTTTCTGATATTAATTGTTGCTGCTGATGTGTGAGTTGTTCTGTTGTTTCCTGCGCGCAATCAAATATGTACAGTACTATATCAGCGATGCGCATTTTTTCAAAACTTTTTTCAATGCCTATGCTTTCAATTTCATTACTGCTTGCTCTGATTCCCGCTGTATCAATCAGCCTGAATAAAATGCCTTCAATATTTATTACTTCTTCAATAGTATCTCTTGTAGTGCCGGCAGTCTCACTTACTATCGCACGGTTTTCATTCAACAATGTATTGAGTAAAGTAGATTTTCCTGCATTCGGTTTCCCAATAATAGCAACCTGCACACCATTGCGGATTACGTTACCAAGTTTAAACGATTGCAATAGATCGCCGGTTGTTTTTTCTGCAGAAGTTATCAGTTCATATAACTGTGTGCGATCAGCAAACTCAACATCTTCCTGCGAAAAATCAAGTTCTAATTCTATCAATGCAGAAAATTTCAGCAACTGTTCGCGCAATTGTTGCAACACATTTGAAAAACCGCCGCGCATATTCTGCAATGCTGTTTTGCGGCTTGCTTCTGTATTACTTGCTATAAGATCTGCTACGGCTTCTGCCTGTGTCAGATCAAGCTTGCCATTTAAAAAAGCACGTTGCGTAAACTCGCCTGGTTTTGCAATACGTGCTCCGTGTTTAATACATGCATCAATAATTTTTTGTTGAATGAATGCAGAGCCATGACAGGATATCTCCACAACATTTTCTCCTGTATAGGAGCGAGGCGTTTTAAATAGTGAAACCACTACTTCATCAATAACTTCATCATTATCTTTTAAAATTCCTACATGCAGTGTATGTGATAATTGTTCGGATAAATTTTTACCTGCAAAAAGTAAATCTATAATGTCAATTGCTTTATCGCCGCTTATTCTTATCACACCAATAGCGCCAATGCCCGGTGGCGTAGCAATAGCAACAATGGTATCGTTCCAGTTATTCAATATAAAATGTTTGTTTCAAAAGTATGTTGAATATTATTCAGGCAACAAAAAAGCCGTTAATCAATAACGGCTTTACATAAAAATGCTATGAATTAATTAAACTCTTTTCCAATGCCCGGCAACCCAATAATCACCTCTTCCTTCTGTTACCCAATGCCCGGGAACCCATACATAACCGGCACGTGGTTCAGCCCAATATCCCGGAACCTGCACATAGGCGCCATTCTTTACAGTCCATTCATCGGCTACCCAAACATAATTAGGATGTGGTGTAGCAGGCCTTACTGCAACAACAGCCGTTGGTCTAACTTTTACATATACCCGTGTTTGCGCCTGGCTTGATACGGCGGCAGAAATTAAAATAAGTGTTGCCAGCAGATATTTGAACAATTTTTTTTTCATAATTAATTTTTATTGTTTGTTGTAATAAAACAAATGGTATGCTAAAAGGATATATTGTTTGTGAAAATTATTTGCACACACAAAATTTATTTCAAAGGGAAAAATAAACCTGCATGAAAATTAACGTTGTTGAAATTGCTGAAACCACTACGATTATAATTGATCATATTATAATTAGCGCCTAATCTTACGCCTGCATGACTGAATTTACTGAATGGTATTTCAACACCCGCGCCTCCCTGGAACATAAAGCTTCCTGAATTATCACTACTTCCAAATTCTCCGAGATATTGTGTAAAGGTTGCAATACCAAGGCCTGCACCTGCAGTTATATATGGTTGAATCATTCCTTTTTTATCACCTAAAGGATAAAATTCTGCTTTGGCTAACAGCGGTATAATTTGCACAGAATTACTCAATACTGCAGAAGTAACTTCTTTATCACCTGTATTATATAATGCTCTCGGGTATTTCTGATAAAAATCCTGGAAACCTAAACCTAATCCAACAGAAAATTTATTATTAATGTTATATAACAAATCACCAATTGCGCCGCGTGGTGAGCCATTACTTATGACATCATTTTTAAAACTTCCGGTTGGCAATGCATAACTGTATTCAATATTTAATTTCACTTCGCCTTTTTGTGCGTTTACATGCGATACAAAAAGTACACACATAGTAAAGGCAAATATTTTTATTGCTTTCATAAAAAACTTTTTAGTTAGAATGTAAATAAGTTGACTGATCGAATAAGGCCTTTACACTTGAATCTGCAGTGGCTGCATCAAAAATTCCTTCGCCGCGTATCAGGCCGTTCCATACAATATCTATTTTGCCTTTGCTGTTTGCATTTTTAAGATCAAGCATGTCTATGCTTACTGCTCCTTCTGTTACCTGGTAAATGCCATACGAAGCAGGAACATAATAGCCATAACCACTATAACCCCAATAGTACGGATCCCAATAACCGCCATATTCATCCCAGTAATCATCGTAACTGTAATAACCTGTTGATGTGCTGTAAATACGATTAACATCAATACCTATATCAGGGTTACTGTTCTTATCAGTCAATACATATCCACGCTGCTGCATGTATGTATTTACTGCATTAATATAAGCCTGGTCAACAGGGGTGAGGTCTTTATATGATTGATTATCGTTTAAAACTGAAACTGAATCTGCAATACTGTAAGTTTTATACGCTCCGAAATTTACAGTAGTGTCGCTGTTGGTAACATAAATTCTTGTTTCTTCCTGTGTAAGATTGTTTAACGGCTCTTTTGTACAACTGAAAATTGCTACAGTAAAAACAATTAAAACTGCAAGCAATGCTTGTTTGTTTCGCATTATTGAAAATTTAGAGTAGCCGTTACATCATGCGATAATATTTAGAGCGTAATTTTTTATAGGATTGATTTTTTTGCAGAGCGTTTAAAAACATTTTTCATAAAATTATTTAAAAATCAAAACCGGCTTAGCCGGTTTGATTTCAATTATTACTAATTACTATCACACAATAACTACTATGGTGTTCCTCTTCCGCCAATAAGCGCGAGCAATAAAGATATAATTGCGAGCACTAATAAAATATGTATCAGTCCTGCAGCGCTATAGACGAAAACTCCCAATAACCATCCTATTATTAGTATAACAGCGATGATGTATAAAATGCTTCTCATACTTAAAAATTTTAAGGTGAATTTTTTAAGTAATACTTGTAAAAAATATGCCAGTTTGATTTTGCAACAGTGACAATAAACTTTAATCTGATTATACTTTTTTATCGGGAAGTATATTCCCCATGTAGCCAAAATATTACATGGTTTTAAATGGCAATGTAACTATAAAGGTTGTTGATTTTTTTACTTCAGATGAAACCTCTATACTGCCACCATGCGCCTGTATAATATTTAAAGTTGATGCAAGGCCAAGGCCAATACCATTTCTTTTTGAAGTATAATATGGTTCAAATAATCTTGGTATTTTATCTTCTTCAATTCCTGATCCGTTGTCTGTTATTTCGATGATTGCATGCTCACTATCTTTTTTTATCCTGATGGAAATCCGGCCTTCATCATGATCAATTGCTTCAACTGCATTAATTAAAATATTTTGCAGTGCTATCACCAGTTTTTCATAATCACAATAAATATTTATAAGCTCGGAAGGTTGCTCAACCTGCAGCACAATATTTTTAAGATTAATCCTGTCTTTGGCAATGGATACGATCTCTTCAATAACAGATTGCAATATATTCTCCTTTAACTGCATTTCAGAAGGCCTTGAACTGTTCAGCAGTTCTTTAATCAATATATTTATGCGGCTGCTGTTGCGGTCAATAATATCGTAATACAACGCATTATCTTCTGATTTGTCTATGTTGTGTAAATGCTCGCACGCAAGGTTTATATTGTTGATAGGATTTCTTACTTCATGTGCAAGCGTGCGTACAAGCCTTCCCGTAGCAGCTAATTTTTCTGCCCGCAACGTAGCGCGCTCTGCTTTTTTTATCAATGTTATATCATGAATGATACCCTGGAAATATGTTTTGCCTTCTACGGTTTTTTCTTTGGTTGCTGAAAGAATGCATTGCTTCGATTGATTTTTTTTATAGCGTATTTCAGCCTGCCATCCTTCAATATAACCTTTGTGCTTAAGTTCTTCCGTAAGCTTTCTTGATAAATAATTATCTGTAAGAAGCTCTGAGAGTTTTATTTTATAAAGAAAATTTTCTTCGCATGAAAGTAAAGTGCTGAAAGCTGTATTTACTTCAATAAGACAAAGCTTTTCATCTGCAACAAATAAAGCATCGCTTGACTTATTGAAAATATTGCGATACTTTTTTTCCTGTGCTCTTATTTCATTTAAGGTTTTTGCACGATCAATAGAATAACGAACAGAACGTTCTAATTTTTCGCTGCTTAATTCACCTTTTATAAGGTAATCAAACGCACCGAGTTTCATTGCTTCTTCATCAATATGTTTATCTCCTTTACCGGTAAGCAAAATGAATGGTGCATTGGCATCAAGCTTTACTGCTTCTTTAATAAGATCAATACCGGTTTTTACACCAAGCCTGTAATCAACAAGATAAACGTCGTGTTTCTGTCGTTTGATTTCATCTAATGCATTGCTATAATTAAAACACCAGTCTATAATAAAACTTTTGCCTGTAATATTTTTAAGATAATCGCTTGTAATAAAATAATCATCTTCATCATCATCTATTATAAGCACATTTATGTTTGTGTTAGTAGTCATTCATTATTTATTTTAAGCACTTAATCCGCTTCACTTGTTATTCATTAACTGGTATTCTTTTATTTTATTGTATAAAGTTTTCCGGTGGATCTTCATAAGTTTTGCTGCTTTGCTTTTGTTGAAATTGGCCTGCTTTAATGCTGCGAGAATGGTTTCATATTCCGCATCTATGCTTGCAGATTTCAGATCAAGTGTAACCGGGCGATGTAGTTGAGGTTGTTGAATTACTTCAGGTTCTTTTACTTCAATGTGCCTTACAGACTGCGTTGGTATAAATTCATTTATTTTTTCATAATTGGTTATTTCAAACGGAAGGCTTTTTAATTCCACAACATCATCATCACTTAACAACACCGCACGTTTTACAACATTTCTAAGTTCTCTCAGATTGCCATACCAAACATAATTATTGAAGGCATTAACTACTTCCGGTGAAAAACCTGTTACCGTTTTTTCAAGCTCCTTATTTGTTACGCGAAGGAAATGATTTGCAAAATGCATTATGTCTTCTCTTCTTTCGCGTAATGGTGGGATGTCAATACTAAACTCATTAAAGCGATGGTAAAGATCTTCTCTGAATTTACCTGCCTGTGTTGCGTTCCAGAGCTTCTCATTACTTGCCACAAGAATTCTTACATCAAGCTCAATATCTTTTGTGCCACCCACGCGGCGCATTTTTCTTTCCTGGACAACCCTTAATAAGGAAACCTGCACTTCATAAGAAAGATTAGCAACTTCATCAAGAAAAATAGTTCCTCCATTTGCCAATTCAAAACTTCCTGTTTTCTGATTTAAAGCACCGGTAAACGAACCTTTTTCATGGCCAAATAATTCGCTCGCTGCAAGATCTTTACTCAGAGCGCCGCAGTCTATTGCTACGAACGGTTCTTTTGCACGTTTGCTGTGCCTGTGTATTTCGTTGGCAATTGCTTCTTTACCACTACCCGTTTCGCCATAAATAATTACACTGTAATTGGTGGGGGCAACCAGTTTAACCTGTTTCAATATTTGCTGAAATGCCGCACTGGGGCCTATTACATAATTTTCATGCATTTCAAAACCTGCATCCGTAGTATAACTTTCAGTCATCATTTCCTTCTTTCTTGAAGGCTGAGCTGTCGGCTGACTTCTAACAATATCTCCATTGGCTAATGCCTGCTTTATGGTAACCAGTATCTCATCGGGGAAAAGTGGTTTTGTTATATAATCATAAGCGCCGTGACGCATAATTTCAACTGCACTGCGCACATCGCTGTAACCCGTGATGATTAAAAAAGGCAATGACGGATTAGTTGCTTTCATCTTCTGCAATATTTCCATACCACTTACATCTTCAAGCCTCAGATCGCATAATACTATATCGGGCATATTTTCCTCATACCAGGCAAGCGCTTTTTTGCCACTTGTAAAATCAATTACTTCGTAGTTGTTACGTTCAAGAAATTTCTTCAACAGCAAGCACATATCTCTATCATCATCAATTACCAAAACTTTAGTCATGTAATAAGTTGTTTATAATGGTTATAAATTGCACCTCGGATTTATGTTAGCGTATTATGCAAGTAAAAGACCAAACTGAATTCAGTATCATCTGAATGCTTCTTCGAACACAAAGTATTTAATTAATCTTAAAACGGGGAATATCATCCACGAATGACTCTATCTTTATCTTTAAAAAGAACAATTCTGCTTGTAACGGTGAATTTTGTGATTTGTATTCTACTATTATTTTCTTTGGGATTGATTGTTTACCGGCACCTTAATTCACTGGAGTCTTATAATCAGAAAGCCGTACACGCTTACGTTGTTATTAATCAAATTAATTATGCAGAGTCTTTACTGAAAGATGCCGAAAGCGGGACCCGCGCATTTCTCATCACCCATGATTCTGTTTTTCTGCAGCCATGTTTAAGTACCAACAGGCTATTAAAGCCGGCGCTTGATTCATTAAAAAAACTTATTACTGAGAATCCTTTGCAATCAAAATATTATGAGCAGGCAGCAATACTTGCAGATGAACAATTACAACTTGATGATTCTTTGATCGCACTTTCACCCTTAGTAAACCTAAAGAATGACAGCCTGATGAATGTAATGGCTTTAAAAGGCAAAAGCCTGATGAGTAAATATGAGGCTGCTTCAACACACCTGGCGAATATTGAAACAGACAAGTTAACATACAGGAATAAACAAATAGATTATTACCAGGATAAACTGGTTAACAATTTTACGTTGTTATTCGTAGGAGTATTGATCATTATTACTGTTCTTGGCATCTGGATATTTATTGAGTTTAAGAAAAGAATGCTTTATCAAACTTCGCTTGAAGAAAATGTTATAAGGCTGAATCAAAACAATACAGAGCTGGAACAAATTGCTTTTGCAGCTTCGCACGATCTTCAGGAACCTATCAGGAAAATAAGAATATTTTCAGACAGGCTACGCATAATAACACGAAATAAACTTGATGAACAACCCATGCAGATAATTGAAAGAATAAACAATTCTGCAATACAGCTTAGCGGACTCATTTTTGACCTTTCCGATCTTACGCATATTGTTCAGGCTGAAAAGTCAACTGGCAGTGTCAATTTAAAAGATATTATTGAATCTGTTGAAACAAGCTTTCACAAAGAAATACAGGCGTGCAATTGTAAAATTATTAAAAGCGAACTGCCGGTTGTTCAGGGCAGTGAAGAACAATTGCAACGATTGTTTACCAACCTGTTTTCTAATTCATTGGCATTTCAATCGCAAAAGAGAAGTTTGGTAATTATTATCTCATCGCAAAAAGTCAGAGACAACACAATAAAGAACCTGCCTAAGCAATCTTCTTACAAAGAATATTATTATGTAAAATTCCAGGATAATGGCGTTGGGTTTAATATTTCTTTCAAAGAGAAATTATTTATGCCTTTTCAGCGGCTTCATAATTATGGCAGCGATGAGATCAGGCGCAAAGGAATGGGGCTCGCCATTTGCAAACGCATTATGGTGAATCATGGCGGATGGATTGATGCTGACGGTACAGAAGATAATGGCGCAACTATTCATTTATATTTTCCTGTCATCAATTCGTAATACAATCCGGTTATTGTTTAGATACATATATTTTTACACAAATTTCAAAAGATGACCATTTTGATTGCTGAGGATGACGCAGATGACAGGTTCCTGATTCAAACCGCTTTTGAAGAAAAAGGCTTTACAGACAAACTTGAATTTGTAGAAAATGGAATTGAATTAATGTCGCACCTGAACGCTGCAGCCGAAAAAAATCCGCCCCATATTATTTTGCTTGATCTGAATATGCCCAAAAAGGATGGCCGTGAGGTATTGCATGAGCTGAAGCAGCATCATTTGTTCAAAAGAATACCCATTATTATTTTTACGACTACTAAAAATGAAAAGGAGATCAGGAACTGTTACGATCTTGGCGCAAATACTTATATCATAAAACCAACTGGTTTTGATGAACTGCTTTTTATTGTAGAGCAGATACATTTTTATTGGGAACGTGCCGCAGCCATACAATAATTACATGATATTTTTTAATTGTATTTTAATAACCAACTCTTTAAAAAGAAGTTAGGCATATTTTTTATTGTATAAATACCCATGAGTTTAAGAAAAGTTTTGATAATTGACGACGAGATGGATTTGTGCATCCTGCTTAAGAACTTTTTTACCAAACAAAATTTTGAAGTAGTAATGTCACATAAGCTCTCTGACGGCATCAGGGAAGCACTTGATTTTTTCCCTGATATTGTTTTTCTTGATAATAACCTGCCCGATTCGCAGGGATGGTCAAAAGCGAAGTACCTGCTGGAGGCGCTTCCGCAGGCAAATATTTTTTTAATCAGCGCTTATAAATCTATCCCCTCGCTTCCCGAAGATCCAAGGCTTACCATAATTGAAAAACCACTTTCTCTTAAAGCTATAGAAAGCCTTATACATTAATTGTGCTATACTAAATAAATACCGCGTGGTATGGAAGGAGTAAACATATCGCATAATGAGTTTGTAGACATCATCAAAGATTATTCGCGTGCCGCTGAGGTTGCAAAACTTATTTATGTAACCGATAAGGAACAAGGCATTTTACGCATTAAAAAAGGCAGCGGTTTTTCTTATCAGTTTAAAAATGGTGCGCTTAAAGATGAAAAGCAATTAGAGCGTATAAAAAAACTTGTATTACCACCTGCATGGACTAATGTATGGATCTGTTATTACCAGAACGGGCATATACAGGCAACAGGTTATGATGTCAAAAACCGCAAGCAATACCGTTATCATGCTTTATGGAATACACTGCGAAATGAAACCAAATTTCATCGCATGTTTGAATTTGGCAAAGCCTTTCCCAAACTGCGTTTACAGGTAGAAGAAGACCTGCAGCTAAAAGAACTCTCAGAAAGAAAAGTGCTGGCAACCGTTATAAGTTTAATGGAAAGAACTTACATACGTGTGGGCAATGCAGAGTATGAAAAAGCAAATGGTTCTTTTGGATTAACAACTTTAAAAGATAAGCACGTAAAGATCAACGGCAGTAAAATAACGTTTGCCTTTAAAGGCAAACGAGGTGTTTTGCACAATATTTCGCTTCATAATAAAAGGCTGGCAAAAGCAGTTAAAGATTGCAGGGATATTCCCGGTAAAGAACTCTTTCAATACTATACTGAAAGCGGCGAACACAAAAGCATTGATTCAAGCATGCTGAATAATTATATGCATGAAATAACAGGGTCTGATTTCTCTGCAAAAGATTTTAGAACATGGGCAGGCTCTTTACAAATGCTGCGCAGTTTAAAGGTTTTGGAAAAAGCAGATAATGCTTCTCAAAAAAAATCAAACATTGTTACTGCATTGAATGAGGTAAGTATAAAATTGGGTAACACAAGAACTGTTTGCAAGAAATATTATGTACACCCGGGTATAATAAATATGTATGAGAATGATGAGATAGAAAGCTATCTGAAAGAATTGGATGGCATTGAAGAACCAGATAATAAAAGCGGCTTAACCAAAGATGAAAAAGTGCTTATGAAAGTGCTGAAGAAACTGGTATCGTGATAAATTTCTGATTGCTGTCAGCCAGTTTTTTGCCAAACAGCTATTACCAGCAGTAGCTCTACGGTCGCACATTAACAAAACCGTCAAGTGCGACACCATTTCCAAACTCATTTACAGTCTTGCTTAACTTCAAAGAGTTAAACTGTTTTTCTATTTTGTCGGCGTTTGCTTGTCTAAGTACCTTTAAGTTTGGCACTTTATATTTAAAGTCTTCAAACTGATCGCCAAATTGTTCAATTATTGCTTCATAAGAAATAAGGCCGCTCTCTTCAACTTTTTTAAAAAGCTTTTTGTATTCTTTCTTAACAATCAAATAGTCAACTGGTGGAAGGACTATAGGAATGTGTTGTGGCCAAACGCAAGCAGTGTACAGCTTCCCATCATCTTTGTTTTTTAAAATAAAATATCCTGGAACAAAAATGTCCTCGGTTAAATTATTTTGCAATTCCTCTCGATGCGTTTGAAACCACCACAAGTAGTTTGATTTGTCGACAGGCAAATACTCAAAGTTTAATTCTTTGAATTGATCTAAGGTCATCCCGTCGTTGTGTCGAATCCATTGTTCTTGAAAATATTCAACGGGAAATTTCCGTGGATTGTTTGGGTCGGTTTCGTCCTGGGAATCTAAAACATATAGGTCAAGGTCATTTATGAACTTTTCAATAATAGGAAATATTTCAAGCCCGAAAAATCTGGGTCTGAAAAAGTTAATGCTAAAACTGAAATTTAGATATTTGAAGTCTTGGAAATTGTCGAAAATTTCAATTCGCTCCCTTTCATCTTCTGGTTCATTCCAATCAATGAGAAAATAAACACCAGTCGCAGGATTCTCATAGTTCCATTGCCTTGGATGGTCACTAATATTATGAGGAAGGTTGTTTGTCAGGTATTCTGCTAATTGTTCTTCCGTCTGCTGACTGCCTTTTCGCTTGTAGAAGTATAGGTCGAAGCTCATGTTGCTATTGCTGGTAACGTGAACGCATTTGTGAAGGCATGGAATTTCGTATTCCATCAGCTTGGTACAAATGTTTAATTGAAAAACTGAAGTTGAAGATAATTACAAATGTTGAATAGCGAATTGTCGGCTTGAACAAAAGATGATAAGACATTATGCTGCACAAGTGTTGGCTGATTAAGCCATGTTTTTACAAATGCCTATGTTAGCTGCACACCCAACGGTAAGCACATTGATTGATTTATTTTAAATGAAAAGACGTACCTAAATTATTTTCTTCTTTGGCTACAAGGTCATCTTTGAATTTACTGAAAGTATAAATCCATTCTGATAGTTCGTCATGCAAGTCATCTAAGTCGGATGAAATTTTTATTTCAGTTTTGTCAACCGATTTAGGTTTAAGAGATAAAATAAGTTCACCAAAATCAAATTGGTCGAAGTTTGTCAACATGCTAAACACGACGCCAGTAACAGTCGAATGAATAAGCTTTAAAACAGCTTCTTTTGTTTCATTATCAAGCTTAGAAAATGTGTCTCTGAAAAATTTGTCTTTGCGACTGAGTTCATTGTCCCTGAGAAATGGTTTTTTAGGCTTGTCATTGTCAATATAATCTTTTGCATAGTCAAGCCAATAGTCAAGTCTGTTAACAATTGAAAGTCCGACTAAAGCTCTTGCCAATTTTATTTTTTCTTCTTCGTCGTTAGGAATTTCAATGTCGCCAAATTCACTCGTCAAATATTTTGCTATGAGATTTTGCATGTGTCAAAATGGGTTGCAGCTAACGCATAAATTTATGATACATTTTACGATCCCTGGTGAAAAATTTCCTATTGAAAAACAACAGGTTGATGTTATCAGAATTTGATTGTCGTTAGTACAATCCACCACTACCATTCTATCCAACCTTTTTCCCATAACCTATAAATTAAAAAAACGAAGCAAAACAACCTTTTCCTTCAACCAGAACAACATTTTATGCATAAAAACAGGGTAACTGACAAGTACCATGTTCGTTATTTCTACGAAAAAACTACGATATTTCTTCGATGTTTCTTCGATCCAATTAATCGAAGTTATATCGAAGTTATATCGAAGAAATATCGAAGTTATATCGAAGAAATGAGCTTCCAGATATGAAGAATGTATGAAGACTATATAGCTAAAAAATGACCGGATCCCGAAAAAACTAAATTCATAACAGCACTATACAACCGGGTAAAAAATTAGTTGCAATCCTCACAAATACCCAAAGCCAGTAAATTTGAATTTGAACTACCTCATTAATTAAATGAAATGGATAACGCGTGAACATCCTAAAATAGACCGCATTGCCTGCCCGTGGCTGATAAAAAACTTCGTTGATAAGCATGCCGAATTTATTTACACGCATCCTGATAAAGTAAAAGAACAGGCAAAAAAATTAAATGCAATTCCTTTTGACATTCCTGATGTTGAGTTCTCGCACTATGAAGACAAATGCACGTTTGATTACATCATTGAAAAGTATAAACTCACAGACCCTGCATTAAAAACTTTGGCAATTATTGTCCGCGGCGCAGATACAGACAGGCATGATATTGCAGGCCAGGCATCAGGTTTATGGGCAATCTCGGCAGGTTTATCCTTCAATATAAAAGATGATCATGAATTACTCAATAAAGGAATGATGCTGTATGATGCATTATACAGTTGGGCAAAGCATTTGCAAAAAGAAAAGCATACACAAAACCCTGTCGACCATATTTTCATGGATGTTTACAATAAATTCATCAGGCAAAAATCTTCGCAAAAGAAAACACCGGATTGGGTGAAAGAATTAAAACAAATAATCCAGGACCAGGTTGACGCTAATTTAAACCTTACAGAAATCTCAAAAACCCTTGACATAAATCCATCTTATTTATCGCGCGAATTTTCCAAACATTTCAACAACCTTTCCTTTGGTGAATACATAAGAAAACGTAGAATTGAAAAAGCAATTGAACTCATCAACGGCAATAGTTATTCACTCACAGAAATTGCTTACCTCACCGGCTTCTCAGACCAAAGCCATTTTACAAGAATATTTAAGCAGCATGCCGGGAAAAGCCCTTCAGCTTATAAAAAAGATATAAAAAGTAAAGCAAATACAAATAGTTAATTGCGTTCTATTTCGTGCAGCTTCACCAAATCATATTTGCATACAATTATGTCAGATGAAAGTATAGAAGTAAAAACAGTTATGCCGGTGTATACATTAAAGCAACTGGTATTATATTTTTTTAAACTTGGCTATGCAGGCTTCGGCGGCCCCGTTGCGCTGGTGGGTTACATGCATCGTGACCTTGTTGAAAACCGTAAATGGATCACAGAGGAAGACTACCGTGAAGGCCTTGCATTGGCGCAGCTTGCCCCGGGCCCGCTTGCCGCACAGCTTGGAATTTATATTGGCTTCGTTCATTACAGGGTAATAGGTGCAACATTTTGCGGGCTTGCATTTGTTATTCCTTCTTTCATAATGGTAGTGCTTATCGGTATCGCTTATAAAGTTTTTGGTGGCCTTCCGTGGATGCAGGCTGTATTTTACGGCGTGGGCGCTGCAGTAATCGGTATCATCGCCATGAGTGCTTATAAGCTCACTACAAAATCTGTAAGCAGGTTCAATACAACAGCTATGCGACAAAACTGGTTGCTGTGGGTGTTTTATGTTGTTGGCGCAGCCATCACTATCATTACTCAAAAAGAAGAAGTGCTGCTGTTTATGACTGCAGGTATTTTATATATGATGATAAAAGCGCCGCCACAATGGATGCGCAAATCAACTGCTGCAAATTCTGTTTTGCTTGCAGGTATTGGCTTCTGGGATTTTGAAACAGGCACCCTGGCAAAGATCGCTTTATTCTTTACCAAAGCCGGTGCATTTGTTTTTGGAAGCGGGCTTGCGATCGTTCCGTTTTTACATGGCGGCGTGGTAACAGAAAATCACTGGCTAACAGAAGCCCAGTTTGTAGATGCCGTAGCGGTAGCAATGATCACGCCGGGGCCAGTTGTAATTACGGTAGGTTTTATTGGTTATCTCGTGGCAGGTTTTCCCGGCGCCTGCGTAGCATCGCTGGCAACATTTCTTCCCTGTTATTTGTTTACCGTTATTCCTGCACCCTACTTTAAAAAAATTGCAAAGAACAAAAGCATCAAGGCATTTGTTGATGGTATTACAGCGGCGGTTATCGGCGCATTGGTTGGCGCAGTTGTAGTAATAGCCATAAACACATTTACACAAAACCACGCAGTAATAATTGATGCTCCCTCTGTACTAATTGCCATAGCAACAGTACTTGCATTATTGTACATTAAAAAAATACAGGAGCCATATATTATTTTAGTTGCTGCGGTTGTTGGATTAATTCTTAAAACAATAATTTAAGTAGCGCAGGATATGAGAATTTTTTGGGTTACCAGCTACTGTTCTTCGTGGCATCGTTCCTTGCGTCGCAACACTTGTACTGCAGGAATGTACAGGAGCTATTTCATTGCAACAATTCTATTTAGAACTTTTGATAATAAGATGCCGGAGCAAGTACGATATAACAGTAAGTTACTTTTAGTAAGAGCTATTGATGAAAAACACCAACTACGGCGAAATTTATGGACGTTACTCTTTTTGAAAGGCTTTATAATCTCCGAATTCATTTAACCATTGCTCAAAACTATCCGCAATTTTTCTCACACTTGGCGGCCTGTCTTCATGTGCATAATAATACACCGGATATTCACCGATTTTATTTTTCTGTGTTATGTCAAATAAAACTTGATCGCCATCTGCTTCCATAAAAAATTCAGCAAAACAGAGCATCCCATTACTTGGCGGCGGCCAAACCTCTTTCCTCTGTTTGATAATTTTTTGCTGTTCTATGGAAAGCTCATTCAGTGCTTCAAACTCATGAAAAAAAGGATGTTGAAATCCTAATTGTACGCTCCTACCCAGCGCAGTGAAGCCTCTTGTAAATTTTAAAAAACGTTTATAAGAAGGGGGAAGCTCTATGTTTAAAATTTTCTCCAGATTTTGAATTTCTGTATCAGTTAAAGGTTCAGCTAAATCTTCGACATCAAGTTTGTGCATTTGTCTTGCAAAACCAGGAAACAGTTGTTGTAGTGAAGTAGTCATGATAAAGCAGTTATAAAGGTTAATGCGACTTATTGCCTGACATCCAAAAATATATCTTGAAAATTATAGCTAACTCAAATATAATCGCAATAAGTGCAAGTATGCTGAAGATTGAAACAAATGGTGAAACAGTACAAAGCAGTTTGTGAAGAATAAAGTTTTGCTTTGCATGACGTCTTACATCTCACTTTTCACATCTCACCTCTCACTTAGAACGGATACCCGATCGCCAGGTTCCATACAATATTATTTCTCCGCCATTCCGAATCCCCAAAATCGATAGGGTTCCATTTCTGGCCATCAGGAAGATAGGGCAGGCGTAAGGGGAAAGCCACATCAAGCCTTATAACAAGAATACTTATATCTACACGTAAACCTGTCCCAACATCTATAGCTACATCATTTAAAAACTTATTTGTAAACTGCGAGCCCGGCCTTGAAGAATCATATTTCAGCGTCCAGATATTTCCTGCATCTGCAAAAAAAGCGTACCGGATAATAGAAAATAATTTAGCCCGGTATTCAGTTGAGAGCAGGAGCTTTATATCGCCCGGCTGATCGTAAATAAATGAATCCTGCGGATTGCCTGCATAAAAGCTGCCCGGCCCCAAAGTTCGCGCCCTGAAACCCCGCAGATCGCTTACGCCACCGGCAAAAAATTCTTTAATAAACGGCATATTATAATTGTTGCCATAAGCAAAGCCGGCACCAATATCCAATCTTGTATTCAGCGACCGGTATTGATTGCCTAATCGCAGGTAATGTCTTATATCAGTTTCTAATTTTACATACTGCGTAAAAGGCTGGCCGAAAATTTTTGATGTATCACCTTTTTTAATATCGGGATTAGTTATTAATCCTAATAAATTTCCAGATACATCTACATTTCCATTAAAGTAAAAATTATTGCGGCGTGTGTTCGGCCTTGCCTGTGAATTATAATTATAGTTATAAATGGTGCCGATGATAAATTGTTTTTCCACACTGCGTGCAAGTGTAAGGTTGGTATCAATTCTTCTCTGAAAACTATCGGTAATATTGGTAGGCCTTACAAAGTTTACATTAAAGAGCGTAAGATCATGCTGGTCGGTTATTTTATCTTTCCATACATAACCGTAACCGCCGCTGATTGAGTTAAGGATGTATTCAGTTGTACGATTATAATATTGATAGCTCGCGCTGAATTTTGTTTGCGGTACAAAAGCGCTGCTTGTATTTATTCTGATAGGTGCGATAATACGGGGTACATACAAGTTTGCATCAAGCCCATAGGTAAGCGTATTCACGTGTATGCCTGCTGACACCTGTTTTTGAAATCCTGCATTGGCAGATATGGTTAACAGTTCTGCGCCTCTGAGCAAATTACGGTTACGCCAGTTTATAGAAAACTCACCACCTGTTGCATTGTTTGTTTTGGTAAGCGCCGATACCTGGAACTGTAAAGATTTTTTAGTGGTTGGCGTTAAATAATAAAACGCGTTCAGTTTCTGCACACTGTCTGCGGGTTCAAAGCGAACCTTTACAAATTTGTAAACGCCTAATGTTACCAGGCGGTTTAAAGAAAGATTATGATCGGTGCGGTTGTATATATCACCCGGCTTAAATACCAGTGTTCTGCTGAATATTTGTGGCTTAAATTTATTATATGGGTCAACAATAGTATAGCCCTGGTAGTTTTGCGCACCGATAAGGCTGGTATCGCTGTTGATATCAAAATCAGCAAACACATACACATCGTTAATGTAATAAGGCTGGCGTGCATAGTAAGGTGTTGTCTGCTTCACCCGCATGTCAATATCAACCTTATGATTTCCCACTGTAGAATCAACATCGGCTATTAAATAATCAGGGCCGAAATAAAAGAAACCGTTTTCTTTCAGGCGCGTATCAATCCTTGTGCGCTCTGCTTTAATTACATCTAAATCATAGGGGTCTCCCGGTTTCAGCAAAACATATTTTTGTTTGGTAGCTTTCTGCTGAATCTTCTGCGAGAGCAGGCTTGAATCGTTGGTATAAGAAGTTTGCCGTATCCTGTATTGTGTATCAAGCAAAGCTGTGTAAACAACTTTTAATTTTTTGTCTTTTGCAATCGTATCCATCACAACAGAATCCCTGAAATAACCTTTGTTGTCAAAATGATTTTCTATTACCTCGCGGTTTTTTTCAAGCGCAGTATAAGATGCAATCACCGGAGGTTCACCTACTTTATATTTCAGCCAATAGATTAAACCTTTTTTCTTTTTTGGTTCCTTAAACATGTTATACACTGTAAGCTTAAATCTTACGCCAAGCACTGTTGTATTAGGTTGTGGGCGAACAAGCCCGTGCATTTCGCTTTCAAGTTGCTTACGGTTTGAAGACGAAATTTTTTCAGTTGATTTTATTTTTTCAGTTGAACCGATGAACAGGTTTTGATGAGCGCCAAGGTTTTTGGTATTACTGCACGAAGCACTCAATATTGCAATACATAAAAATAATATCAGTTGTTTCAAATTCATTTGTTCTTCTTTTTCAGGATGAAGATTTCAACTCAGGGAGCTTTTACCGGCTGTACCTGCTGGCTTGAATTCTGTTGCTCCTGTGATGCTTTTTGCTGTTCATCCTGTTTTGTTACCTGCTTGTTGTGTTCTTTTACTTCTTTTGCTTCTTTCCTGTGGCCAAATATGTCTTTCAACTCATTATAATCAAACGCCATTATAAAGCTCATACCTGTTTCAATTACCTGCCCTTCAATGTCGGCTTCATACTCATTTACCTGGTAAACGCGCACCCGGTAACGCCCGTCTTGTGTAAGCTGGTATTCCACAGAAATATCACCGGCAGGCGTGGCAGTACTTTGATTGGTATTGCTCGGGCCTTCCAGTTGAAAATCGCTGCCCACATCTACACGCAACCTGTCATTCAATAATTTTTTTGATACGGTTACATTCAGATCTGTTTTGTTGGCAGCCGTGCCTGTTACATAATCTTCGCCGGATTCAAGGCCAAAATTGATATCAACACCTTTAATTAAACTTCCTGCAAGGTTATTCAACTGGTCAGTTAAAATACGGCTGGCACTTTCTCTCACCTGGTTTTCAATGCTACTGCCTCCGGAACTTGCAAAAGGGTTTTCCTGCACAAACCTTCCAAGTAAAAGCAATGCAAATACCTGTTTGTTCAGCTCAGCATCATCAGCTCGTATTTGTTGCAGCTTATCATTTACATCAGTCCATTCAGAAGCTTCGCGATCGGGAAGTGTTATATCAAAAGTTATAACCGGCTTCAGCAATTCCCCTGTCATGTGCAACACAACCTGGAAAGGAAGCTTTTCTTTGTACTTTGTCATATCTGTGCTTGATGCCGCAGAAGTAGCTTCCATCAAATCAATAGAGGCTGTGTTGGCAACATATACAGCAGTTACATCAATATTGGCAGCAGTTGGGTCGCCTGTCCATGTAACAACGCTTCCTTTCTGAATAAGAAATTGCCTTTTCAGTATGCTTAGCGTTAAGTTATAAGAGCCGCTTTGCAGTTCGTAAGTCCCGGTAAGCGACATCTTCCCGCTTTTATCAATACCGCCGTTTAAATCAGCCCTTCCTTTAATAGTTAATGCATCACCATTTCTTTGATCAACAATAATGGTAAATTTTGCAGCGCTGTCTGTTTCAATATTCGCATTCAGATCCATGCCGGCAAGGTTTGCCATATTGAGTGAATCAAGCACAACTTTTGTTACAAGCGTATCTTCAGGATGATCTTTATCAACAAACTTTACTACGCCTTCGCGGGTAACCACCTCAGGATCTGATTGTGGCAATACGAAAACAAAATCCGTCTGTTTGTTCACTTTCAAATCGCCGGTAACGGTGGGAGATGCCATATCTCCCTTTACCTGTGCCTTGGCATCTATATTCAGCTTGCCATAAAAAATACGGTCAGTTGATTGAGGCGCATTCACCAATTGGAAATTGTTGGCATTTAATGAAAGGTCAAAACCATAGTCCTTAAAATCTGTTGTAAGCACCGAACCATTCAGCACTGCTTTATTGCCTGCTGAATCAAGCAGGGTAAAATTGTTGAAATGTATGCCTGTTGAATTTATGTTTACAGCATCGTTTGGAAGCGTAAAGCGTTCGCCCGAAATTGTTGGAATAATGTAAGCGCTGTCAAAATTAAAATTGCCATCAATCTGCGGGTTTGCGGTAGTGCCATTGATTTTTACATTGCCTTTTAAAAACCCTTTTATATCATCTATCTGCCCCGCAGCAAAAGGTTTAATAATAGCAAGGTTTAACTGGTTCAATGCAAGATTAAGATCCATCTTTCCTTCGCCGGTATAATACATACCTGTTAAATGCACATCATTATTATTGCCTGTTATAGCAACATCAGCATTATAGGTATTGGCTGTTTTGTTATCTACTTTTATGGCTATGTTGCCGATAGTGTCTAATTTATAAGTAAGATTATTAACGGTGATGTCAGAAGTAAAAACCATGTTCTTTGTTGGATTGGTTACTTCTGCTGTTCCGTTTATTACGCCTGATGCAAGCAAAGAATCCTGGTGCGCTAATTTGGTGATAGTTGCTATTTCAAAGTTTTTAAGATCAACTTTTATTGGTGCTGTTACAGATGGAGATTCACTATTAATATTTATGGATTGATTGCCCTGGCTTATACCAAAGTTATTTACGATAATGCCTGTTGAATCATATTGAATTGAATTGCCTTCACCAACACTCCATTTATCGCCATCTAAAAGAAGATCAGGTGGTTTAAGGCTTATTTTAAAACCACTGCCAACCTGTTCAAGCAAAGCGCCCAAAGTATAATCTGCTTTTCCTTTTGCATCAGCCGAACTAACATCAGCATCCAGCTTGTTGTTTGCAAGGGATGCTTTTACGGCAGTTTTATATAATTGTGTTGATCCTGCTTTAATGCCATTAACTGATGCATTTATATTTAAACTATCGCCTGCGGTTTGTGCATTAATATTTAAGCTGTCAATTGTATTTGTTGTATATAAAATGCGGCCGCTTTTTGCGATCAAACCAAGATCGTTGTGCGCAGTATTCATATGTGCATTTACAATAACAGAATCACTGCCCTGTAATTGCGGCGCTAATTGAAGCACTAATCCATGTGGTTTTATAACTGCATTGAATTGCCAGTTTTCTGCTTCAATAGGTTTTTGCTGATAACCCGGCAGTTTATAATATTCATTAATGATTTGCTGCAGTGCCTGTGCAAATTCAGTGAGTTTATATTGGCCGACAAGCGATGCATTCAATGCATCATCAGAATTAATTGTAATGGTTTTGTTGGTTGAATCACCTGATGCAACAATTGAAAGACTGTCTGTATACAATTTTTGTCCTGCTCTTGTAACTGAAAGATTATTCACGTAAATACTTCCAACCAAATCATCAGGATTGGTTGAAGGAAGATCAGCAATAATATGCCCGCTTAAACTTAATGTATCTGTCATTAAATTCAGCTTATGTGCATTCAATGTATCAACTAACAAATCAAGTTTTAATGCAGGATATTTTGTATGAAGGTCTGCTGTTGCATCAAGGTTGAGCGAAATGTTTTCATCTTTAATTGTTGCGGTTGTATGATCAACACCATTATTCATTTCACCGTTAACATTCAACCCCTGGTAAGTGTAACCTTTTACCTGTGCACTCACAACATCAAGATTATATTTTGCATTGGCCTTTTTTACATCAAAGCCTGAACCGCTTGCTGTAAGGTTTGCAGTTATCAATCCAACGTTTTGCGGTTGCTTCATCAAATAACCTGCATCAACATTCTGAAGGCTTGCTTTAACATTGTACACTTCCTTCTGCTTCATACTTCCGTCAACATTAATATTGCCTTTATTGGTTTTTAAAGCAAGTTGTGTTGCAAATGCATTCATACCTCCTTTAAAAAATCCGGTTAATGCAAACCTGTCGGGCAGATCAAAATTGTCAGGTAATGTTTTTGGAGGAACTAAACTGAGTATATCTTTTTTTGTTGAAGTGAATTGATTGATCTTAACGTTATAATAAGCGCGCTTTGCATCGGGCAAACCTTTTAAGTTGCCGGATAATTTTATGTAGGTATCACCAAAGCCGCTTAATTCAAAAACAGGGATTGTAATATCTTTTACATAGCCTTTTGCAGATGCATTTAATTTAATAACTGAAATTTTATATGCCTGTAAATTTCTTTTATAAGAAGGCATGAACGCAAGCACATCTTTCATTGCAATTCTTGAATTAGGAAGATTTGCATCGATATATAAGTTGCCGATGTTTTTTGATACTGCTGCAATGGAAGGATATTTTACAATCAATTTGTTTTGAATGATTGTACCATCTGTTTGCAGCAACAGATCAGTAAGCGATGCAGTTGTATCGCTGTAATAGAACTTTGTATGAAATTTCTGAAGCGTTAAGCCACTCTTTTCGTTTAATGCAAGCTGGTTGATGTTGCCTTTGAAAACATCCGGCGTAAAATTCATGCTGTCGCCATTCAATATAAAGTTTGTTATATGTAAATGGCTTGCATCAAAACCTTCTTTCAATGGCTTGCTGTTGTTATCATCATAGATCAGTTCATTATTATTAAAGCTTGCTTTCGATAATAAAAATTTCCATGGGTTATTCAATTGACTATCTGTTTTTGCAACCACTACATCTTTTGTTTCTTTTGCTTCCTGCGATTTACCCAAACCAATTTTTATAACTGAATTATTAAACGTAAAATCTTTCAAACCAACATTAAGGTTTTGTAGATTGATATTTTCCGGATGTGTAGTTAACTCCCCAATCTTCAAAAATGCCCCAAGTGCTGAAGCATCATTTTTATAATTGAAGAGAATGTTGCTGAAATCAACGCCTTTAATTTCAATAACAGGATTGGATGAAGCATTAGCCGCAGGCGGCGCAACGGAACTTGTACTGTCTTTTACTTTAATGAGTGGTTTGTATTGGTAAACTTTTGTGTTTACATCAGAAAGATTTATGTCGTTTATTTTGAAGATGAGTTTATCAGGGTCGAACGTTTTAATGCTTGTGTTGAAATTGCCGATATAACAATAAGCGTTGTTGCCTGTTTCATCATCATGAAATCTTAGCGTAATATTTTTAAGAATGATCTTACCGATATTAAACTTCATTGACGCAGAAGTATCTGCAGGTGTTGGTTGTTTGGGTTCTCCGGCAAAAGCTTTTACAATGTAATCGTAATTAAAAACAGTATCAGGATTAAGCCTGTAAACATTTGCTTTTATGTTACTAAGTTCAAGATAAGAAAGGTCTACTTCACCTTTTAATAATTTAAACAAAGCAATATCGACACGTATTTTTCCGCCGTATAACAGCGTATCTTTTTTCTGGTCTTCGAAATAAATATTCTCCAATACAAGTCGCTTGGGAAAATCAAGACTTAACCTGCCTATTTCAACTTTTGTTTTAATTTTTCCCTGTACGTAAGCAACTACTTTATCTTTTGCAAAATTCTGTACTGCCGGTACCTGGATTAAAATGTAAACGAGCAGGATTAAAAAAATAATAATGCCTATAATCCATGCAACTACTTTTACAACCTTACCAATTATTTTTTTAGCGCTCAAATAGGTTCGTTTTATTCTTAATAATACTTAGCCGGCTTGTTTAAAGCTGAAATTACTTATAAGCAGGATTTCTTTTAAATCTTTTGAGAAATAGGCAGATACAATGCCAATTATTTTTTGGCAATATAAATAATCGAACTGCAGTTTGCAGGTTTGCCTAAGGTTTTTAGATTAGAAACGGCACCGTTGGTAAATGCTTTTAAAAAATTGCTTTTTCCGGAAATATATTTTTCGCTCAGCAGGCTAACATAAAAACTATCGAACCACATTGGTTTTTGTTGCATCGATTTAAAGTGATGAGCGTTTAAAAGCAGTTGCATGCTTTCCGGAGAAAAATGATATAAATGTCTCGGCACATCATAAGCAGCCCAGTTATAAGCATAAGTTTTTGCATCATAGCTTGTATAATTGGGAACAGCAATAATTAATGTGCCGCCATCAACTAACAAAGAAAAAAATGTATCAAGATATTTATGCAGATGGTGCACATGTTCCAGCACATGCCATAATGTAATTACATCAAATGTTTTTGGCTGAAGGCTGAATAAATTTTCTGTTGGTTGTAATTCAATACCAAAATCTTTCAATGCATTTGCTCTTGCAGTTTCATCAGGTTCAAGCGCGGTAACATTCCATCCCCTGTTCTTCAAAGTTGATGCAAACGCGCCGGTGCCTGCGCCAATGTCTAATAAATTACCTTTCTTTTTGCTGCTGCTTTTTTCAATCAGCTTTCTTTTTGATTGCAACGTGAAAGAACGAACAGTATGATATAATTTATTTACTAAACCCTTTGAAGTATTGGAATGAGAAATGTATGCTGAAGACTGATAATAACTGCCGATACTTTTTTCATCGGGAACATCCTGTGTAAAGCGAAGTTTGCAGTTGTTGCATTGCCATATTTCAAAATATTCTTTGCTTACTGTTTCATCTTTTGCTTTTAATGCAAAAGTTATATCAGCACTTTTGCAAACAGGGCAATGGTTGTAATGAATTAAATCGGTCATTAAATAAGTTCTTTCAGTTTTTCAACTACTGTATCAATTTCTTCTTTTGTATTATGCCTGCTGAAAGAAAAACGAACGGTAATAAAATCAGATTGCGGATTTATTGCGCTTATAACATGACTGCTTACGCTGGCACCGCTGGTGCACGCGCTGCCGCCACTGGCACAAATATTATTGATGTCGAGATTGAATAAGATCAATTCACTCTTTTCTGTTTTAGGAAAATTCGCGCTTAGCACTGTATATAAACTGCAGCCTTTTACATCGCCGTTAAAGCTTACATCTTTAATTGAATTACATAATTGCTGCATCATGTATTGTTTCAGTTCATTAATATATGCTTTATCAGCTTCATGATTTTTTGTAGCGAGTTCCAAAGCTTTGGCAAAGCCAACAATGCCATAAATATTTTCTGTGCCTGCACGCATGTTTCTTTCCTGCGCGCCGCCTTGTATAAACGGTTTTATTTTATTTTTCTCGCTGATGTAAATAATGCCAACACCTTTTGGGCCGTGAAATTTATGTGCAGCGCCATTTATAAAATCAACCGGCATTGCATGAAGGTTAAACGGAAAGTGACCGACCGTTTGCACTGTATCGCTATGAAATAATGCGTTGTGTTTTTTGCATAATTCTCCAACAGCATTGATATCTGTTATGTTGCCGATCTCATTATTGGCATGCATTAGTGTCACCAACGTTTTTTTATTTGATGATGCAAGCAATCGTTCCAAATCATTCAAATCAATATGCCCGTTCGGTAAAACATTTACAAATTCAAGCTCAATATTTTTTTGTTTGTACAAATTTTCAATCGTGTGCAATGTTGCATGGTGTTCTAATGGTGAAGAAATAATTCTTTCACAGCCCAGATCATTAACAGCAGCATTAACAGCCATGTTCGTGCTTTCGGTTCCACCGCTTGTAAAAAATATTTCACCGGGATTTGCGCCTAATATCTTTGCCACTGTTTTACGCGCATTTTCAACAGCAAGCCTTGTTTCCCTTCCATAACTGTAAATAGAGGAAGGGTTGCCAAAATGCGTGGTTAAATAAGGCATCATTACTTCTAAAACTTCTGCATCAAGTGGTGTAGTTGCAGCGTTATCAAAATAAATTCTTGTTTGCATACATCAAATCAAAACTTAACAAAGCTGCGAAGGTAAAAGCTATCGGCTTTAAAAATTAAAATTAAATTTGTGAAAACTATTTTTATCAGCGTATCGGAACTTAAAGAAAAGTTACATCAGTATATAGAAAATTCTGATGAATTGCTGTTGACGGAGATGTACAAAATGATTTCAGATGAAGATGCGCCTTATAATTATTCTGTGGATGATATTGAAGCATTTTATAAAAGACGCCAGGATTTTTTAAATGGAAAAGGAAAGAATTATACTATTTCGGATTCAATAAACAGCATTAAACGTTAATGCCCTACCTTGTTATAATTTGGGAAGAAGCCCACCTGGAAATTTTAGAAGCTTATAATTATTATCAATCCAGATCTTTTAATCTTTGAGAACGTTTTCTAAATGAATTATTAAAACGTTATGAAGAAATTTCTATTCATCCGGAACATTATAGATATATAGATGATAAGAAAATTCTCCGTGATGTAAAGCTTCATCATTTTCCATACTTAATTGTATGATGATACTGTAATTATTTATTCTGTTTTTAACGGCTATAAAAAACCAAAGCGTTATTAATTTCTCCCGCCGGAAACAAGCCAACACAAATCTTACATTTGCGCAAATATTTTATTTATGTGGAAGAATAATATACTTGAAACGATTGGAAATACACCGTTAATCAAACTGAATAAAATAACAAAAGACCTGCCTTGCACTGTGTTGGCAAAAGTGGATTATTTTAATCCCGGTAATTCTATTAAAGACCGCATGGCTTTAAAGATGGTTGAAGTGGCTGAACAGGAAGGTAAATTAAAACCAGGCGGAACTATCATTGAGTGTACATCAGGTAATACAGGAATGGGTTTGGCGCTGGCTGCGTGCGTAAAAGGTTATCGTTGCATCTTCACCACAACAGATAAACAATCAAAAGAGAAGATGGATATTTTAAAAGCTGTTGGTGCAGAAGTTATTGTTTGTCCAACCAACGTTGAGCCTGAAGATCCACGCAGTTATTATTCCGTTGCAAGAAGATTAGCGAAAGAAATTCCCAACTCTTATTTCTTCAATCAATATGATAATCTCGCTAACAGATTAGCTCACTATGAAACAACCGGACCTGAAATATGGGAACAAACAGAAGGTAAGATCACGCATCTTGTTTGCACTGCAGGAACAGGCGGAACCGTTACCGGAACAGCACAGTTTTTAAAAGAGAAAAATCCGGGCATACAGGTGTGGGCAATTGATGTATACGGTTCATTGCTTACAAAATATTTTAAGACTGGTGAAGTTGATATGAATGAAGTGCATCCTTACATTAGTGAAGGTTTTGGTGAAGACTTTGTGCCACAGAATTATGATATGAGCGTGATAGATGCTTTTGAACAGGTGACAGATAAAGATGGTGCGATCATGGCACGCCGCATTGCAAAAGAAGAAGGCATTTTTATTGGTTACAGTGCCGGCAGTTGCATACAGGGCCTGATGCAGTTAAAAGATAAATTGAAAAAAGATGACCTCGTGGTTTGTATATTTCATGACCATGGAAGCCGTTATGTTGCAAAAATTTATAATGACCAATGGATGATGGAACGGGGCTTTTTAGATGTAAAAACATTTAAAGATATTGTGAATGCGAGAGCAGGAAAGAAGTTGGTTACTGTTCAGCCAACACAAACTGTTGCTGAAGCTGTTGAACTGATGAAGAAATATGATATTGAAAATATTCCTGTAATGAACGGCAACACCGATGGCATTATTGGCGCAATAAGTGAAACCGGTTTATTCCAAAAAGTCTTTGATCATCCTGAATTGAAAGAAGCAACTGTTGAAAGCATAATGGAGCATGCATATCCTTTGGTTGATTTTGATACACCGGTTGAACGTTTGGGCAGCCTGATCAATAAAGGAAATGGTGCTGTGCTGGCGAAAGATGAGACTGGCAATTACCACATCGTTACAAAATATGATGTGATACAAAGTTTGGCGAAATAGTAAGAGGCGAAGGGTTAGAAGTGAGATGTGGGAAGTGAACTCGTCTCACATTTTACCTCTCACTTCTCACTAAAACATAACCAATGATTAATAACGTAAAGATTCTTAAGACTGACATTCTCTCCGATAACTGGTATGTTCTTAAAAAAGTAACATACGAATACACCAAAAAGGATGGAACCAAACTAACCCAATCAAGAGAAGCTTACGACAGAGGCAATGGCGCAACCATTCTTTTATATAACCTTCAGCAAAGAACTGTAATACTTACAAAGCAATTCAGGTTACCAACTTTTATCAATGGAAATAAAGATGGAATGTTGATTGAAACTTGTGCAGGTCTGTTAGATAAAGAAAATCCTGAAGATTGCATTAAACGTGAAACGGAAGAGGAAACAGGTTATAAAATATCTGAAATAAAGAAAGTCTTTGAAGCATACATGTCGCCGGGTTCGGTAACAGAAATATTATACTTCTTTATTGCAGAATATTCAAAAGATATGAAGGTAAATGAAGGTGGCGGTGTTGAACATGAAGAAGAAAATATTGAAGTGCTTGAATTAAATATTGATACTGCAATGAACATGATTGAAGCCAGCGATATAAAAGATGCAAAAACAATAATGCTGCTTCAATACATTCGCTTAAATAAAATTTTATGACAGATGATTTGAAATACCCGGTAGGAAAGTACCAGGTACAGCCATTCTCCCAAAAGCAAAAAGAAGAATGGCTGCTTGATATAAAATTCCTTCCTGCAGAACTGGAACTGGCTGTACAAAATTTAGATGAATACCAGTTGCAAACACCTTACCGGGAAGGAGGCTGGACAGTGCACCAACTCGTGCATCATATTGCAGACAGCCACATGAATGCATACATGCGTTTCAAACTTGGCCTTACTGAAGATAACCCCAACATAAAACCTTACGAACAGGATGAATGGGCAAAGCTCAATGATACAAAAACATTACCCATCAATGTGTCTCTTACATTATTGCATGCATTGCATCAAAGATTGTATGCAACTATAAAGGACCTGCGCGATAACGAATGGGAACGTACTGTTTTTCACCCTGAACATAAAAAGAAAATAAGCCTGTGGGAATTGCTGGGCATGTATGCATGGCATGGCCGGCATCATGTAACACACATAAAAAATTTAAAAGAAAGAAATAACTGGTAATAATTAACAGCAAATAATGAGTAATGAACAATTGAATAGCAACGATGATCATTTAAGATGGAAAACATTATCATCAGAATATCTTTCGCATGAAACATGGTTTACCGTAAGAAAAGATACCTGTGAAAAAAGTGATGGCTCTGTCGTAAACAATTATTACGTATTTGAATTTCCAGATTGGGCAACTGCATTTCCTATAACTGCTGAAGGAAAGATCATCATGACAAAACAATATCGCCATGCATTGAATGAAGTTGGATTTGAATTACCCGGCGGCGTTGTTGAAAAAGGAGAGTCTTTTGAAGCGGGCATACAAAGAGAACTGCTTGAAGAAACAGGTTATGTATTTGATGAAATAAAACTGCTTGGGAAAATTTCTGCCAACCCATCAACCAACAGCAACCTGATGCACATGTTCCTGGCAACCGGCGGAAAAAAAGTTAGCGAACAATCACTCGATGCCAACGAAGAGATAGAAATACTTGAATTAAGCTTTGATGAATTAATGCAACTGGTTGATGAAAACAAGATCATGCAAAGCATGCACATCACCGCTATTTACTATGCATTAAAAGCGTTGGGCAAACTCAGTTATACCAAATAACTCTAAACAGTCTTTGAGATAAGCACTTGTGATGGAACCGGCGAAGTAATTCCATTGGCTGCACACGCTTTCTGCACTTTTTCCAATGTACCAAAATAAACATCCCAATAATTAGCAACAGTTGCGTAGGGCCTTATTGAAAGCTCAGTAAAATATCCGCCAAGCTTTGAAACATATACTCCAGGTGCGGGATCTTTTAATATTTTAGGATCACTGTTCAATACTTTCATAATAACTGATCTTACTTTTTCCATGTCATTATCTGCAGCAACTGCGGCAGTAAGATCAACACGTAAATTACCGTGGTGACTAAGGTTTACAATTATTCCGTTTGATACCATTGCATTGGCAATGATAGTTGTTTTATTTTCAGGAGTGAGCAAAATAGTATTGAAGATTTGTATGCCTTGCACAACACCAACCTGGCCATTACTTTCAATAAGGTCGCCTGCTTTAAATGGCTTGAACAATAATATCAAAACACCACCTGCAAAGTTGGCAAGTGAACCTTGCAGTGCGAGGCCAACCGCTAAACCTAAAGCACCTATTACTGCTACAAAACTGGTAGTTTCAATGCCCATCATTCCCGCAACACTTACAAGCAGCAATACTTTAAGGCCTATACTTATCATGCTGGCCAGGAAAGACTGAAGCGAAGCGTCAATTTTGCGGCGCACCATTAGTTTGCCCAACAATTTTGTAATTGCATTAATGATCCATAAGCCGATAATAAAAAAAATAATTGCGCCTAAGATTTTTAAACCATAAGTAGCGAAAATAATTTTTATGCTGTCGAAGATTTTGGAGAAGTCATCCATAGTGTTAGTTTTTTTAGTGCGCTAAAAATAATTCATTGCACTTTTATTTTTAATATTATTTTTTGGCGCATTACATGAATTGAAAAAGTAGCAATTATTTGAGTGGTTTATTTTGGTTGCCGGCAAATGAACTGATGGCATTTTCGTTGTGTCACTCCCTTCTGCTGAATAGTTTCATGGCAGCTATGATTTCCTGTTTAAACCTTCTTGTATAATAACTAATGGGTCATTCTTTTCAGATTGAACTATTCCTTGTAGCGAAGTTTATTCTATATAAACTTTTCCGGAATACTTATTAAACAAGATTCTTTTTTATGTAAGCAATACTTTTTGTAATGCTGTCAAAAGGATCGCCCGGCGTTACATCCTGTTCAACAAAGAAATATTTTAAGCCCGCTTTATCTGCTGATTTGAATATCTTTTTAAAGTCAATAGTGCCGTTTCCAACTTCAGTGAACATGTGTTTATCTGTGTTATCCATATCTTTTACATGCCATAAAGGAAAACGCCCCGGATGCGCATTGAATATTGCAACAGGATCCTGCCCGGCTTTTGTCATCCAATACAGATCAGATTCAAACTTCACATTGTCTTTATCAGTATTGTTTAATAAAATGTCATAAGGCAGTTGATTATTATCTTTTATAAATTCAAAATCGTGGTTGTGATAACATAATTGTATGCCTGCTTTTTTACAGGTTTCACCTGCTTTATTCAAACGTTCTGCCAGCAATTTAAAATGATCGATGTTACCGCGTTCCGTTGGTGAAAGCCACGCACACACCATGTATTTTGCACCAACAGCTTTGGCATCATCAACCGCTTGATCCCAGCCATGTAATATTGTGCCCATAACATCTTTGCCATTATCCTGGTCTTCTCCCAAACGGTAATGACAGCTCAGCATTATCAAGCCATTTTGTTTTAATGAAGCAGCAAAAGTTTTGGCGTCCATCCCATAAAATTTTGCCGTACCTGTGTAGGTGCCTTCAACAGAATTGTATCCAACTTTTGCAACCTTAGCCAATGTAGCTGCAGGATCTTTTGCCATCGCATCTCTTACTGTGTACAATTGCAAACCAATGTAAGAATGATTGAAGTTTAAATTTCCCGGCGTTATAAATAATGCAGCAGAAGCGAGTGATGTAGTTTTAATAAATGATCTTCTTGTTGTCATATAATTGATGTTATCGTTAGAATTTTTAAAGATAAATGAATATACATCTAAAGCTGAATAAAGGCTGAAAATATTGGCTGGAAAATTAAATAAGCTAACAATGCAGTGTAATTTAAAAATAAATCAGGCACTTCATTGCCAGTTAAAAGCAATTGGATGAATCTAAACAAGTTTGTAGCACGCTAAAATTTAAGATCAAATTATTTGGCAGAAATGACTAAGAATAATTGTATCTTAATTTGCTTTTTAAACAATCCATCCTATAACGTTAAAGCCAGGTTTTATGAAAACACGATTACTACTTTTCTTTTCTGTTTTTATTATTTGCATAACTGTAGCAATTAATGCAAAAGCGCAGGTTAATATAAATGATTCCCTTGCGCTTGTTGATCTATACAACAGCACTGGTGGCCCTTCATGGATAGACAACCAAAACTGGCTGACGCAACAACCGGTAGAAACCTGGTATGGAATAATAGTAATTAAAAGTAGAGTTAGCGTTATTGCGCTAAACAACAATGGTTTAGCCGGCCCTATTCCATCTTCATTTGGCAATCTTGCGAATCTTTCCAATGTATTGCTATATAACAATAAGTTAAGTGGTAGTATTCCACCAGAACTGGGTAATCTTGCTAATCTTTCCTCTTTATATCTGGATAACAATGAGTTAAGCGGAGGTATTCCGGCTGAGCTTGGTAATCTTTCTAAACTTACCAGCTTAACTTCATCTGAAAACCAATTAAGTGGAAGTATTCCTGCCGAACTTGGCAGTCTTTCTAAGCTCATCTACTTGAATTTAGGCGTCAATCAATTGAGTGGAAGTATTCCGCCTGAACTTGGCAATCTTTCTAAGCTTACTAATTTAGAGCTGAATAACAATTATTTAAGTGGAAGTATTCCGCCTGAACTTAGTAATCTTTCTAAACTTCTCCAATTAGATTTATCTGCCAATGAGTTAATTGGCGGTATTCCGCCCGGGCTTGGTAGTCTTTCTAAGCTAACGTACTTAAATTTATCTGTAAATCACTTAAGTGGAAATATCCCGCCTGAACTTGGTAACCTTTCTAAGCTTTTCGATTTAGAACTGCATAATAATAAGTTAAGCGGAAGTATTCCGCCTGAACTTGGCGATCTTTATAATCTTTATTATTTAAATTTATCTGACAATCAGTTAAGCGGCACTATTCCATCTGAATTTGGTAATCTTTACAGTCTTTACGACTTAGATTTAGGATTCAATCAATTAAGTGGAAGTATTCCCCCCGAACTTAATGGTAACGTTTTCAGGCTTTCCCAAATAAAGCTAAACAACAATCACTTAACGGGTAACATTCCACCTCAACTTGGTGACGTTTCTTATCTTTCCTACATAGATCTAAGCAACAACCAGTTAACCGGTAATATCCCACCTGAACTTGGTAACATTTTTTATCTTTCCTTCTTAAATCTAAGCAACAACCAGTTAACCGGTAACATCCCATATGAACTTAGCAATTTTTTATTTTTCGAGTTGGAGCTAAACAACAATAAACTTAGTGGTGATATTCCAATCCTTACTAATGCTGATTATTTAGATTCATTAAACCTTTCGCACAACCAATTTACGTTTGATGGTTTGGAGCAACTTGCACAAACATTTCCTTTCGCCAAATACAATAACCAGGCAATACTAAGGCCACATATAAACGGCAATGCTATATCTGTTTCTGCAGGTGGAACTTTATCTAACAATACCTATTCGTGGTATAAAAAAGGTGAAGCAGGTAAAACAAAGATTACAGGAGATTCTGTTTTTCATCCTTCAGAAAGCGGAGTTTATATTGTAAGGGTGCAAAATAAAATAGCTAACCATCTAAATTTATTCAGCGATACAATTTCTTATACTGCACCTGTTGCATTGAATGCTATTGTAGCAGGTGATGAACAAAAAGCATCAAACAGCGGCTTTACTGTTTATCCCAACCCGGCAAACAACATATTGAATATACATACAGGCAACAGCGCTTCATTTTCATTGCTGGATCAATCCGGAAAAGTATTGCTAGCAAAATACATTACAACAAGCGCAAGTATGAATGTTTCTCAGATTGCAGCAGGGCTTTATTATTTAAAAAATAACAGCACGAATGCAGTTGTAAAAATTATTATAGAAAGATAATTGTTGCTTAAACAAATGTTGTTAACCGCTAACAACATTTTTTTGTTTCATGATCAGCTCAATCTTCACCACGCGATAAGCGCTCAATTTTTTTATCGGGCACTATCCATATAATTGCTACAATTATAAACAGTACACCGGATATCGTTGTGCTTACATAAGCCAGCGGAATAGCAGCAGTATACAAAAACAATGAACCGATGCCTTTGCCTTTTTGCCTCAACATAATGTTTTTTAGATCTTCATCATCTTTATGGCAGCGTTCAATGGTTACCTGCAAAATGGTATAAGCTATGCCGCACAGGTCAAACAAAATTGCATACAACGCTACCGGGAATGGTTCAAAGTGGTTTTCTCCTACCCATGCAGTAGCAAAAGGCACGAGCGAAAGCCAGAACAATAAATTAAGATTGGCCCACATAATACCGGCACTTATACGTTTTACCAGGTGCATTAAATGATGATGATTGTTCCAGTAAATACCTATAAAAATAAAACTGAGTACATAGCTTAAAAAAACAGGGATCAATGGCTGCAATGCCTGCCACGTTGCACCTTCGGGCACTTTTAATTCAAGCACCATTATCGTTATGATAATAGCAATAACGCCATCACTAAATGCTTCGAGTCTTGTTTTTCTCATATTATTTTGTGAGAGGTGAAAAGTAAGATGTAAGAAATGCTCTTGATAATGAATGATTTCCCACTCACCATTCACCACTCACCATTCACCTGGTTATTTCAAACTTGCATATACCAGCTGTTCAAATTGCTGCGATAACTGGTAATGGGAATTTGATGTTTGCTGTGTCATGATCAAACATATCAGGTGTTCTTTCGGATCACCCCAATACGTAGTACCAAAATATCCGCCCCATGCAAAACTGCCTTCATTGCGTGAACTTGTTGCACTACCCTTATCTGAAGTTATCTGGAAACCTAAACCGAAATTGTCATCACCCAACGGAAACTGCGGATGTAACATCATTTCAACAGTGCGTTTGCTAAGAATTGTTTTGCCGCCATAACTTCCGCCATTCATTATCATCTGTAAAAAAACAGCATAATCATAAGCTGTGGATGATAAGCCTGCACCACCTGAAAAATAATGCTTGCTCATTTTCGGATAATCAGGGTCAATACCAAAATGATCTTTGCTCCATGGAATGATATTATGCACTGAATCTTCTGTATAAACTGTTGTAAGGCGATTGGCTTTATCGGCGGGCAGATTAAACCAGGTGTCATTCATTTGTAACGGATCGAAAATATTTTTACGAAGAAAATCTTCAAGATTCATTCCGCTTATTATTTCAATAATATCACCTAATATATCTACATTCAAACCATAACGCCATTGTGTTCCCGGCTGAAAAGCCAGCGGTAGTTTACCCAGCGTTTTCATTGCCTCCTGTAAATTCTGATCTATTGCGCCCAGGCCTGATGGAATATTATATTTCGCATAAATGGCTTTCATCTTTTCGCTGCCAATACCGGCATAATCTATCCCCGAACTATGTGTAAGCAGGTCTTTAATGGTGATGTCCCGCTTTGCGGGAACAGTAGTGTATGTTGTGTCTGATGTATTCAGAGAGTCAAGAACAGTTTCATGTGCAAACTCAGGAATATATTTTGAAACGGGATCGCTGAGTGAAAGTTTACCCTGGTCATATAAAATAAGAATGCCCGTACTTACAATTGCCTTTGTTTGTGATGCAATGCGGAAAATGCTGTTATTATCCATCGGCTTTTTTGTAGCTGCGTCTGCATATCCATAACCTTTATATTGAATAACCTGCCCGTCTTTTACAACAATGGTTACCACACCTTTTACCCAATCGCGGTTAACATAACCATTAACAAGTGTATCAATGTTAGCGATCTTTTTATAATCAACAGATGCATTTTGTGAACCACCTGTTTTGATAGTTGTTTGTGCATTGCATGCAATTACACATAGCAGCAATACAACTGTTATTATTTTTTTTGTTTTGAAAATGATTGGCATACAGCAATTTTAGTTTTGTTAAAAATAATGAGTAATAAATAATGAACGTGGAATAATCAGGAAAAGATATTGTTTGATAATCTGCCACGAATGCACGAATAATATCCATTGCCCCCATTCGTGTATTCGTGGCTAATACTCTTTTGAGGTATAAAATTTTTTGAAGAAATTTTTATTTCCTGTTAAACCATCATTACAAACACCAGTCTGCCGTTTGGTTCTTCCCCGCTGAATTTTTCCTGCGCTGCCTTTAAAAACGAAACCTCTGTCACATGGCGTAACTATACGTTTCTCTCATTAAATAAAAATTAACATGAAACTGAAAATGAAAGGGTTTATTCCTATTGCTGCCCTGTTATGCACCGGTATTGTATCCTGTAAAAAAAATGAAGTTCCTGCTTCATCCCCAACAGCTCAAACCACCACCCAAACCTTGTTGATGCGCGCTAATAACACTATTACAAGCGCTTCTGATCAGCAAAGCCAGGAGGTTTCTGATGTATTGGGCAGCGATGTGGTTATGTCAACAGATTCTTCACCTTGCAGGATGGTTAGTTTTACGCCTTCCCGTACTGTTTACCCTCATTTAAGAACAGTTGATTTTGGCAGCGGCTGCACCGGCCCTGACGGAATTACCCGCAGCGGTAAAAAATTAGTTACTGTGTATGCCAACTGGAAAACAGCTTCGGCTGGTACACTTATCAGCGAAACAACTTTCAGCGATTTTTGGGTAGATAGCGTAAGTGTTTCAGGTAATGTAAAAACTTATGTTGATACAGCCGCCACACCCGGGCCACTGGCACTAAAAATTGTTACCAATAAAACTTTTACCGATACAAAAGGCAATACTTCAACATTTATTGCCACCAGTTATTGGTTACAAACAGCCGGCGATACAACTACAACCACGGCTGATAATGTTTACCAGATAACAAGTTCGGCAACGGGTACAGAAGTGCTTGATGGCGCAACATCTCTTACCTGGACTTCCAATACCGATCCGCAACACCCGGTAATTAAAATGGGTGATTGTGCTTTCCGTTCTTCAGGCGCATTACAAATTCAATTAACGCTTTCAGAAGGTACCGTATTCAATGAATATCTTGATTATGGCAATGGAACCTGTGATAATAATGCCACTATAGCTATTAATGGTGGAACACCACAGGCAGTCACTTTGCCTCTGTTCTTTTGGCCGTTAAGCCTATAAACTACACTAAGTAAAAGCCGGTAAATTCTACCGGCTTTTTTATGGCTATACAAAACCTGGCTGTAAACTCATTTCTTCGATACAACTTCGATATTTCTTCGATATAACTTCGATATAACTTCGATCAATTGAATCGAAGAAATATCGAAATTATATCGTAATTTTTTCGAAGAAAACACGAACCTGGTATCTTTTAGCTCCCTGGTTGTATGCCTTATGTACGTTGATGGTGAAGTTGCCGCTAAGGTCCCTGGAGTGCATTGAGGTAAACCAGGTTTAAAATTCCGGTATACCAGCAACACCAGGGACTTTGTACATCCTATGCCCCCCAGCCCTGAAGAGGAGCAATAATGCAGTATTAAACGGGGAATTTTAAAAGTCGTCAGAGAATATGCTTGCTTGTCACTAAAGTCCCTGGAGTTCCTTGAGGTAAAGCAGTTTAATGTGTAAATACCGAACGACGCTTTTATTGTTGACTTCCTTGGTTTCAAAAAAATTACAAAAATCAGATCCTGTTAATTAAACATATAAAGAAAAAATATTACTTTAATGCCTTGTTTCAACCCTGGTACTTTTGGTGTAAGTAAGGGCGGCAAAGCATTTAATCTTAATCGTTAGATGATCTTTGGCGACGGGGAGAGATAAAATGGTGATTTTGATTGACGAAGAAACAATTTAAAAAACGCAATAAGCACGCATTGAAAATCAGTGACTAATTTTTTTGGAGCTGCATATAATTACATAAATCTTTGCGTTGTGTGCAACCCGTTCGAGCCCTCTATGAATTCAAATGACTAATAGAAAACAAATAGCAATATTGAATACAATCATAGCGGGGTTTTTAATTCCACTTACTTCTTACGGACAACATATCGCTAATCTCGAAGTCGTTAATAATTTACCTACAAAGATTTCTCAGTTTATACCTATTGGTTATTCTGTTATTGATACAGCAAGTGGCAATCTCAATCTTGACAGTTTAAATGACATGATATTAGTGCTGCGAAAAGATGGCGAGGATTCGACTTCAAACTTTGCAAATGATAAGCCTGACAAACGACCTTTACTAATTCTACTTGGACAACCTAATAATGTTTATAAAGTTGCTGACAGAAATGACAATGCAGTTTATTGCATTGATTGCGGCGGTGTATTTGGCGACCCATTTACTGGAATAACAATTAAAAACGGATATTTTTCAATCGAACACGCAATTGCTGGTGGCGAACATTGGGAACAAGTGATAACCTTTAAGTTTGACAAATTAAAGGCTGACTGGTTTTTATACAAAGACCATTACATAAGTTATAAGCTCAATGATAGTAATGACGACAATGCAGACGCATTATTAAAAGACGTTGATAAATTGGAAACAGTAAAAGATTTTGGCATTATATCGTTTGACAAATTCAATATTTATAATGACAGCGGACATTAAGGCT
>Ga0206973_1031_pt1 | contig 40694 bp, 41 predicted proteins | sample Alteio_BWOrgHeat_83_FD_152927 | JGI IMG/M metagenome (GOLD analysis project Ga0206973, IMG submission 152927) | Enriched cells from forest soil in Barre Woods Harvard Forest LTER site, Petersham, Massachusetts, United States -... | ecosystem: Environmental > Terrestrial > Soil > Temperate forest >...
AAAAAATAATGGTAAAGTTGTTGGTGTAATTCCTTCTTTGCTAAGTGAAAAAGAAGATATACACGATAAATTTGAAACATTGCATATTGTGGAAACCATGCATGAAAGAAAGAAGATGATGTTTGAATTATGTGAAGCGGCAATTATTTTACCAGGTGGCTTTGGAACAATGGACGAATTATTTGAGATGATAACATGGAACCAGTTAAGCATTCATGATAAAACAATCGTACTGCTAAATTCTGATGGTTATTATGATAACCTGCTAGCACATTTCAAGCAAATGCAACAAGAAGGTTTTTTATATAGTAGCTGGAATGAAAGTGTGTTTATAATTGAAGACCCGATGGCCTTGGTTTCTTTGATGGTTTAAGATAAATATCAAAACCGCCGCGAATGATTGGATAAGCGTGCCCATAACCATCAACATAAGGTGAGTATTTATTGGCAAGCAGGTCTAATCCTATTGAAAAAAAATAGCTGCCCTGCCCAACTATACGCTGGCCATATCCTATTGCTCCTATTAAACTTGCAGCATTATAAGTCTGACTGGGCGCATCTATATCCTTATAACTAAAGTTAGTCCAGTTATATTCAGGTTGTATTGAAAGAAATAAAAATGGCACCGGGTAAGCACGTAAAAATGCACCACCGCCATAATTAAAGTTAGATGCTTTATAAGCAGTGCTTCCATCATAATTATAATAGGTCTGCGAATAATAGTTTATGTTGAAAACAAGACCTGCATCAAGCCATTGCGCAACCGAATAACCTATTTCAGGGTTTGCGCCTGCAGCAAAGCTTCCCGAAGCAAAACCTAAAGAAATTGCACCGCCGATAAATACATTTTCCTTTTTAAAACCGCCATCATTGTTATCACTATAATTATTATCGTATACATGCTGTGCATACAATGCATTTGCACTCATCAATATCAACAATCCTAAAAAGACTTTTTTCATTATTAGTTGAAGTTTAACGTAAAGATGTATCGGAAATTTTAAAGATCGAAGATTTTGCCCGGGTTTAATATATTATTAGGATCGAATGTTTTTTGATGGAGCGCATTAAATTAATGTTGGGTTCATCAAAAACAATATTTATAAAATCTTTTCGAATTAAACCAATGCTATGTTCACCACTAATTGTTTCGCCTAAACTTTTTATCAGTTCAAATAATGCACTTAAAATTTTATTCATTTCTTCATTACCATAACTATTAAAAGCGCCTTCTTTTTTATGTGTATATGCAAATTGCAATCGCTGCCCAATAAATTCTTAAAAATCATATTGTAAATGATAAGAAGTCTTCGAAATTAATCATGTCTTTTTTAAGTAGCTTATATTTGCAGCTTGAATTTTTTTATATGAGCCGTAAAGGAAAAGTTTTGGTGGCAATGAGTGGCGGTATTGACAGTACCGTTACGGCGCTGATGCTTCATAACGAAGGTTATGAAGTGGTAGGCATTACAATGAAGACCTGGGATTATGCAAGTAGCGGAACAAGCAGCAAAGAAACAGGCTGCTGTAATTTGGATAGTTTTAACGATGCACGCGCTGCTGCAGTGCAAAACGGTTTCCCTCATTTTATTTTAGATATACGTGATGAGTTCGGTGATTTTGTTATAGAGAATTTTGTAGAAGAATATCTTGCAGGAAGAACTCCTAATCCTTGTGTAATGTGCAACACGCACATTAAATGGCGCGCTTTATTAAAACGCGCCGATGCATTGAATTGCGATTTTATTGCTACAGGCCACTATGCAAATATTCATCGGCACACAAACGGAAGATATTTTATAAGCAAAGGTTTAGATGAAACGAAAGATCAGAGCTATGTGTTGTGGGGTTTACAGCAGGATTTACTTAGCCGTACAATTTTGCCGTTAGGAACATATCATAAAACAGCTATCCGGCAAATGGCTTTGGATTTTGGCTATCCTGAACTGGCAAAAAAAAGTGAGAGCTATGAAATATGTTTTGTGCCTGATAATGATTATCGCGGCTTCTTAAAACATCGCGTAGAAGGTTTGGAAGACCAGGTAAGCGGCGGATGGTTTGTTGATAAAAATGGTTTGAAATTAGGCCAGCATAAGGGATATCCCTTTTATACAATCGGCCAGCGCAAAGGCTTGGATATTGCATTTGGGAAACCTGTGTATGTTACTGCCATTGAACCTGAAACCAATACTGTTGTATTAGGCGATGAAGAAGATCTGCAGCAAAGCGAAATGCTTGTATCAAAACTAAACTGGCTTAAATATGATGGCATTGAAGATGGGAGAGAAGTGTTTACAAAGATCCGTTATAAAGATAAAGGTGCTATAAGCAGCGTGTATAACTATGGAGGAAATATTCGTGTTCATTTTTACGAAAATGTAAAGAGTATTGCTCCGGGCCAGAGCGCTGTTTTTTATGAAGGTGACGATGTTATTGGCGGAGGAATAATCCAAAGGAATGGCATTACAAAAATTTAAACGTCAATCAAAAGTTATTGGCCATTAAAAGCGTTGTGTGAAAAGGAAACTGATGTTGCCATGAAATACATAAGCACAAGTGTTGCGCAACAAAGTTCAACCGGAGTTCATTAGCTGGTAACCCAAATAAAATTGCCTTCCTAATAATCGTATTTATCCTTCCATTTACTTTTTAAATATTTGCGCAATTCTTCCTCTCGTGGGTTTTTGCCTGGCTCAAAAAATTTAGTACCGGAAATTTCTTTTGGCAAATATTCCTGGTCTTCAAAATTGCCTTCATAAGAGTGACTGTATTTGTAATCTTTGCCATAATCAAGGTCTTTCATTAATCGTGTGGGCGCGTTGCGAATGTGTAAAGGCACAGAAAGATCTCCATGTTGTTTTACTGCTGAAGAAGCTACGCCAATTGCAACAGTTGCAGCATTACTTTTGGCTGAAGATGCAAGATAAATAGCGCATTGCGATAAGATCAATTGCGATTCAGGCCAACCGATTTTATTAACCGCATCAAAAGTTGCATTTGCCAATAATAAAGCATTGGGATTAGCATTGCCAATATCTTCACTTGCAAGAATAAGCATTCGCCGTGCAATGAATTTTACATCTTCGCCGCCTTCAATCATTCTTGCTAACCAATATACAGCAGCATTCGGATCGCTGCCGCGCAAACTTTTTATAAACGCTGAAATAATATCGTAATGCTGCTCCCCTTGCTTATCATATAAAGCAATTCTTTTCTGCGCAACATTCATCACCAGGTCATTAGTAACAATAATTTCTTTTTTACCTGATGATGTAACCACAAGCTCAAGCAAGTTCAATAATTTTCTTGCATCTCCACCGCTAATGTTTATTAATGCTGTTGTTTCTTTCAGGTCGATCTTATATTTCTTCAGTACTTCATCTTTCTCTATGGCATTTTGTAAAAGATGCACCAGGTCGTTTTCGTCTAATGGTTTTAAAACATACACCTGGCAACGACTTAATAAAGCCGATATAACTTCGAACGAAGGGTTTTCTGTTGTTGCACCAATAAGCGTTATAATACCTTTCTCAACAGCTCCAAGCAAAGCATCCTGCTGGCCTTTATTAAAGCGATGAATTTCATCAATAAACAAAATTGCATTGTGCTCCTGCTTTGCTGTTTCAATTACTTCACGTACATCTTTAACACCACTGCTTATTGCACTTAACTGGTGAAACGGAACATTTAATGTATGTGCAATGATATTGGCGATGGTTGTTTTGCCACTGCCCGGCGGCCCCCAAAATATCATTGAAGGAATATTTGAATTTTCAATTGCAGTGCGAAGAATACTTTCTTTCCCCACCAAATGTTGCTGCCCGGCAAGGTCTTCCAACGCCGTCGGCCTCATTCTTTCAGATAACGGAGCCATAAGATTGCTGAATTTATTTTAATGCTGTAAAACGAACTTACTCAATAATATGTTTGACTGGATATTTAAATAGATAAGATAACTCTTTAAAAAGATAGATTGACCCAGCCGCAAAAGGGGTAAACTCAGCAAAAAGCAGAGTTTGCTTCATTCGGAGCCGTGTTAACTACGTTGGAAGATGAGTTAGCTTTATTTTGAAAGAAGTTGATTTCATTCAAAGTTGAGTTGACTGAAATAAAAAGAGGCTGTTTTGACAGCCTCTTTTCTATATAACCTTAAATCTAAATAGCCTTAATCTTCAATTTTCACTTTACCCTTACTTTTCGCTATTACTTCTTCAGCAATATTAGTTGGAGCAGGTGCATAATGTGAGAATTCCATTGTTGATGCTGCGCGACCTGATGATAACGAACGCAATTGCGTTACGTAACCAAACATTTCACTAAGTGGAACCTTAGCTTTAATAACCTGAGCATTTCCGCGGCTATCCATACCTTCAAGCATTCCACGACGACGATTAAGGTCACCGGTTACATCACCCATATATTGGTCAGGAGTAACAACTTCAACTTTCATTATTGGCTCTAATAAAACAGGTTTTGCTTTTTTACCCGCTTCACGGAAACCACCTTTAGCACAAAGCTCAAAGCTCATAGAATCCGAGTCAACTGCGTGGAAGCTACCATCAAAAATTCTAACCTTCATGCTTTCTACCGGATAGGCAGCAAGAACGCCTGTACCCATTGAATTTTCGAAGCCTTTTTGGATAGCGGGAATAAATTCACGCGGAATAGAACCTCCGAAAATATTATTCACAAACTGAAACCCTTTGCCTGAATTTTCTTTCACCCACTCCTGATCAGCAGGGCCAATCTCAAATTGAATATCAGCAAACTTGCCTCGGCCACCGGTTTGTTTTTTCAAAATTTCACGGTGTTCTATTGTTTTAGTGAAAGCCTCTTTGTAAGCCACCTGCGGATTACCTTGATTTACTTCAACTTTAAACTCACGTTTCATGCGGTCTACAATAATTTCAAGGTGTAATTCACCCATTCCTGAAAGAATTGTCTGACCTGTATCTTCATCTGTTTTCACTCTTAAAGTTGGATCTTCTTCAATGAGTTTTGAAATGGCAATGCCCATCTTGTCAACATCAGCCTGTGTTTTCGGCTCCACTGCAACAGAAATTACAGGTTCCGGTATAAACATATTTTCCAAAACAATTGGATGATCTTCGTCGCAAAGCGTATCACCGGTTTTTATTTCTTTAAAACCAACAGCTGCACCAATATCACCAGCTTCAATAAAATCAATAGGATTTTGTTTGTTGGCAAACATCTTCATGATACGGCTGATACGTTCGTTCTTGCCACTACGCATATTTTTTACATAAGAGCCTGCATCAAGATGACCGCTATAACACCGAAAGAAAGCAAGCCTGCCCACAAAAGGATCGGTCATGATTTTAAATGCCAAGGCTGCGAATGGAGCTTTAGGATCAGGTTTGCGTGTTATTTCTTCACCGGAATCAGGATCTGTTCCAATTGTATCGGGCAAATCAAGCGGGGAAGGAAGATAACGGCAAACAGCATCTAATGCAGTTTGCACACCCTTATTTTTAAATGAAGAACCGCACATCATAGGCACGATACTTAAATCAAGCGTAGCCTTGCGAATTGCTTCATGCACTTCATCTTCTGTTATTGTGTTTGGATCATCAAAGAATTTTTCGAGTAATTTGTCATCATACTCAGCAACAGCTTCTACAAGATTTTGCCTCCATAGTTCAGCTTCTGCTTGCAAGTCCTCAGGAATTGGAATTTCACTAAAAGTCATTCCTTCAGTAGCATTGTCCCATATTACTCCTTTCATCGTGATCAGATCTACCACGCCTTTGAAATCATCTTCTGCACCAATCGGCAATTGCAATGGCACTGCTTTAGCACCCAGCATTTCTTTAACCTGGGCTACTACCATTAAAAAATCAGCACCTGCACGATCCATCTTATTTACAAATCCAATTCTTGGAACACCGTAACGGTTTGCCTGGCGCCACACTGTTTCACTTTGCGGCTCTACACCGTCAACAGCTGAGAAAAGAGCGATCAATCCGTCTAATACGCGCATTGAACGTTCTACTTCCACTGTGAAATCTACGTGACCCGGAGTATCAATGATATTAAAATAATATTTTTTAGTATCTGCTGTTGCTTTACCCTGCAATGTTGGAAAATTCCATTGACAGCTAACGGCAGCAGATGTAATAGTAATACCTCTTTCTTTTTCCTGCTCCATCCAATCAGTAGTAGCAGCACCTTCATGAACTTCTCCAATTCTGTGGATCATTCCGGTGTAACGAAGGATGCGTTCTGTAGTAGTTGTTTTACCTGCATCAATATGGGCTGCTATCCCAAAATTTCGTTGTAATTTCAAATCAGCCATAATAATTGTATTGTTATGATTTGTTGAGGCTTATCATCTTACACTCTCTCAGAACGATAACCCTGATTTTTTTTGAGCGGCAAAGGTACTGAATTCTAAGGTTTGTTTATAAAGTTTGGGTTAATTATATGCAATAAAAAAAGCCGTTGAAAGTTCAACGGCTTTTTTTGTATTAGAATTTATTATCCTTTTTTACTAAGATTTGGATGAGGAGCCGGAACTGTATTTGGACCGTCTTCTGTCGTAGGAACTAAATCCACAGTTGTATTATTTCCTTCAACACCTGATGACCAGATCATACGTGTTTCAGAAATACCTTTTTGTTCAGTAAGGTAAGTCTTGATTGCATTTACATGATCCCAGCTAAGTTGTTGAGATTTTTTATCTGATGCTCCGTAGCCAACCAGTTTAACTTTACAATTTGGATTAGCCATCAATTGTTGAGCTACATTGTCAAGCAATGATTTAGCTGTAGTGCTAAGCATTGCGCTACCGGCTTTGAACTGAACACTTGGTAAGCTTCCAAGAGAGCAAGTGGCAGGTGCAACTTGCATATTTTTGCAGCATTCCGGTTCAGGACACGTACCAACACCATCAGCATTAACAGGGAAACAATTCTGAGGAGTAAGTTTTTCTTTATCACGGCAATCAGGAACACCATCGCCATCTGTATCAAGACTTACACCATGAGAATCAACTGCACAACCTGCAGGGGTGTTTGGCTCCATGTCGAATTGGTCAGTCACACCATCACCATCAGCATCAGGTAAAACAACCGGAGGAAGCTTCATGTGCTTTGGAGTTGCAACTTCATTATATATATAGTTGTTTGGATTAATCCACCATAAAGGTGCAGTATGTGTTTTTGAGTTACCAAGGGCAAACCCAATTTTTGCAGTGGAGAAAGCATATTTATCATTGCCACCCCTAACACCTCCTTGCTGATTTATATAACCATCGAGCATATCAATACCTGTAAGCGGTGCAACAATTCTTTCTTCAACACCAAGAGTTACTCTTGAACTTACTTTGAAGTCAATGCCTGCACCAAAAGCAAGATTATGATATAAAACCTGGTTATCATTGCCTGCATAGTCTGAATGAAAAGTTTTAATAAAGTTATTTTCATCCCTTGCATACAAATTTGGAACACCTGCACTAGAGCCATTATATACAGGTCCGTTATATTTAAAATTACCTTCTACACCTTTTGAAACCTGAGACGCAGCTAAGCTATATCCTACAAACACATAATAATTTACTTTTGGATTTCCCCTGTAGCTGCTAAGTGTATTCAAAGAAGCTATCAAATCGAGGTTTACCATGTGTGTTGTATTGGCACTAAATGGAATATAAGTTTTATAACCTGGTATTTTTTGTTCACTTGCTTCATACCCTAAGCGTGCTGAAAATACATGGCTGAATGCAAATCTTGCAGATACACCACCAGCAATACCGCCAAGATATCCGTTAAACATTGGGCGGTCACCAATTATTATAGCGTTTCCGCCATTAACAGATAATTCCCACATACCACGTGGTTTTGAAGGATATGGAGTTTGATAATTAGCAAACTCGTTATATTGGACTTTATTAGATGCTTTAGTAGAATCATAAGCCCAATTTGCATCGGTACTTTGTGCGAAAGATGCAGTCTGCATTAGTCCCACAAGGGCTAAGAGCAATTTCAGTTTTTTGCTTACCATAGGTAAATTTTTAGATTGTTTAATGTTTCCCTTTAATAAATACATTTACAAAAATATATATAGATAACGAAATACCAAATTTTTACAACTTATTTTCTTCCAGTACAACCCCCTTTATGACAAGAGGTTGATTCGTTTTGCTGCATTACATCTTCCAATTACTTTTCACATATCTTGCAACAGTTTCAAAAATTTTAATGAAGAAAGCAATACAATTAATAGACCAAGATTTAACAAAGTTTGAATATTACTTTAGCGAAGCTGTAAAAAGTAATGCGCCGCTACTGGATAGAATCATGCAATATATCGTGAAAAGAAAGGGTAAACAGATGCGGCCAATGTTTGTATTGCTCAGCGCAAAACTTGGCGGCGAAATCACTACTTCAACTTATCGTGCTGCTTCTTTAGTTGAATTATTACATACCGCTACACTTGTACATGATGATGTGGTTGATGAGTCACACGAACGCCGTGGGTTTTTTTCAATCAATGCATTATGGAAAAATAAAATTGCAGTTTTGGTTGGTGATTATTTACTTTCAAAAGGGTTGTTGCTTTCTTTAAACAACAAAGATTATAAAGTTTTGCAGATAATTTCAGAAGCAGTAAAGTTGATGAGTGAAGGTGAATTATTGCAAATTGAAAAAGCCCGCAATCTTAACCTGGATGAGAAAGTTTACTATGAAATTATTAAAGGTAAAACAGCTTCTTTACTTTCATCGGCATGTGGCGCAGGGGCCTCCACAACTTTTAATAATGAAAATAATATAGAAAAAATGCAACAATTTGGTGAAAAGGTTGGGATGGCCTTTCAAATAAAAGACGATTTATTTGATTACAGCCCAAAAGAAGTAGGAAAGCCTCTTGGTCTGGATATCAGGGAAAAGAAATTAACGCTGCCAATAATTTATACTTTAAACCAGTGTGATAAAAATCTCAGAAAAAAAATAATTTACATTATTAAAAATGAAAACCGGGACAAGGAAAAAGTAAAATTTGTAACCGCAGCGGTTAAAGATGCCGGTGGAGTTAAATATGCGACAGCCAAAATGTTATCTTTAAGAGATGAGGCTATGAATATATTATATGAATTTGAACAAACCGAAGTTCGCGATGCATTAGAAGATTTAGTTCGTTATACAACAGACAGAGAATATTAATGGAAAAAAGATGGAAAATATTACCTGCCGATGATGAAAAGGTTGAGTATCTACAGCAACAACTTCATATAAACAGGTTATTGTGCAGCATTCTTGTACAAAGAGGCATTGATACTTTCGATAAAGCGCATAACTTTTTCAGGCCTCAGCTTAATCATTTGCATGACCCCTGGTTGATGAAGGATATGCTGAGAGCTGTTAACCGTATTATTGATGCCATAAACAACAAAGAAAAAATCCTGGTCTTTGGAGATTATGATGTAGACGGTACAACTGCAGTTGCATGTGTTTATCAATTCATAAAGTCTATTTACGAAGATGTTGCTTATTATATACCACATCGGTACAGGGAAGGTTACGGCGTTTCGAAGGCAGGAATTGAATTCGCCGCTGAAAATAAGTTTAGCCTTATCATTTCATTGGATTGTGGTATTAAATCGATCGCATTGGTTGCGTTTGCAAAGCAGTTAAATATAGATTTCATTATCTGCGACCATCATTTACCTGATGAGGAAGTACCGAAGGCTGTCGCAATATTAAATCCTAAACAACAAGATTGTAATTACCCATATAAAGAATTATGTGGCTGCGGTGTAGGATTTAAATTAATGCAGGCGCTAAGTGAAGAGCTTAATCTTCCGCCAGATTCTTACTTAAAATACATTGATCTTGTAGCAGTAGCTATTGCCGCAGATATAGTTCCTATTGATAACGAAAACCGTGTACTCGCTCATTTTGGTTTGCAAAAGGTGAATGAGAATCCTGCTGTAAGTTTAAAAGCACTTTTGAATTTAGCAGGCATGCAAAAGAGGGTTCACATAAACAGTCTTGTATTTATTGTAGCACCCCGGATAAATGCAGCAGGCAGAATGGATGACGCAAAAAAAGCGGTGCAGTTGTTTATTGAAACGGATTATAATAAAGCACTAGAATACGCCGGCATACTGCATAACGATAATACTGAACGAAAAGAAGCAGATACCAGTATAACTGATGAAGCATTGTTCCTTATTGAAAATGACCTGGATTCAAAAACGAGAAAAACAACTGTTGTATATAAAGAACATTGGCATAAAGGAGTAGTTGGAATCGTAGCTTCCCGGCTTATTGAAAATTATTATAAGCCAACAGTCGTGTTAACTAAAAGTGGTGATGTAATTGCCGGCAGTGCAAGAAGTGTCCCAGGGTTTAATTTGTATGAAGCAATACACGCATGCCGTGAACACCTTTTGGGCTATGGTGGTCATTTTGCAGCCGCGGGTTTAACGATGTATGAAAATAAATTGCCCGATTTTATCGACAGTTTTGAAAAAATAGTAGCGGAAACAATTAGTGAAGAACAGCTTGTTCCTGAAATTATTATTGATGCAGAACTTCCTTTTAAATGCATCAATTTTACCTTCTTAAGTATCATTGATCAGATGGAGCCCTTTGGGCCGGCTAACATGCGGCCTGTTTTTATAACCCGTAATGTAAGAGATACCGGGTACTCAAAAGTTATGAAAGAACAGCATATCCGGTTTGTTTTTGATCAGAATGGAATAGTATTCACCGGAATTGGTTTTAACCTTGCAGAGAAATTTCATTTGCTTGAAATGAATGGATTATTTGATGTTGTGTATACGCTCGATATTAATGAATGGAATGGGGAACGGATGATACAACTTAAAGTAATAGATTTTAAAAAATCTGCTTAGACATTAAATTTGTACAATGAAGATTATTCATGTAACTGAAGCTTTTGAAGGCGGAGTGATTGAATTTTTACGATGTTTGACTAACAGCACTCCGGATATCCAACATACTATAATATATGGAAGGCATCATTTTTTTGATAAAGCTTACAAATCATTTCCTGCAGATGTAAAATTTATAGCCTGGCCAGAAGTAAATACTAAAATTTCTCCCGGAAAAGATATAAAGGCTTTGCGGCATTTAATAAAAATTTTAAAGGGCGAAAAAGATATTGATGTAATTCATCTTCATTCTGCAAAAGCAGGTATTTTAGGAAGAATTGCTGCGCGAAGAACCGGAAATAAACATGTTATCTATGCTCCTCATGGTGCAACCTTTTTGCGTAAAGATGTATCAGCTTTTGCACGCACGGCTTTTGCAACTATAGAAAGAGCTGTAAGCATATTTCCTGCAAAAGTTATTGGTGTTTCAAAATCTGAAGCGGATGCTTACAAACGCATTGGCATTAAAGCCAACCATGTTAACAATGGTAAATTTTTTCCTGAGTCACCGGAGAAAAAAGCACCGGGTGATATTTTCACGATCGTTACCACCGGACGCGCAATGCGGCAAAAAAACCCGGCTTTATTCAATCATATCGCTTCTGCCTTTACAGATAATGATAAGATCAGGTTTATATGGATTGGCGACGGTAACGAACGCGAATTTCTCAATTCGCCTAACATAGAAATTACAGGTTGGGTTGATCGTAGTGAGGTAGAAAAAAATCTTCGCCTGGCAGATCTTTATATCTCAACTGCTTTATGGGAAGGATTGTCTTATGCAGTCCTGGAAGCAATGAGCATGCGTCTTCCTTTGCTGTTAACAGATTGTCCCGGTAATAATGATCTTGTTGAAAATGGCATTAATGGATTTTTATATAATTATCCCGCTCAAGCCATTGATTTTATCAATCAATATTTCAACAATCATGAGCTTTTAAAAGCGCACGGGCAAACTTCTTATGATATGCTCCGGACAAACTTCAGCGTTGAGCAAATGGCTCATGGTTACAGAGAGGTTTATAGTGCTATGTTAAACAATTAAGAAGTTTATGCTGTTGATAAATTGCTGCAAACAGCAATTTACTTTTGGGTATAAAATTCTTTTAATTCGATGAAAGGCTACAGTTATTGCAATAAAACTGGACAATTATTGCATGTTCCCATTCTATAATTTTTCAAACAACAATCAACTTATGAAATACAAATTTTTAGGTAACACAGGTATTAAAGTTTCTGAATTATGTTTAGGTACAATGACATTTGGCGGCAGCAAGGGCGGCATTTGGTCTGCCATTGGTCAATTGCCTCAACAGGAAGTAAATGAAATTGTAAAACGTTCGGTAGATGCAGGTATAAATTTTATTGATACGGCGAATGTTTATTCTGAAGGATTGTCTGAACAGTTAACAGGCCAGGCAATAAAAAGTTTAGGTTTAAAAAGAGATGATCTTGTTATTGCAACGAAAGTGCGTGGCAAAATGGGTGATGGCCCAAATGACACGGGCTTATCCCGCAAGCATATTATGCAACAGGTTGATGAAAGCCTTAAGCGTTTAAATATTGATTATATTGATCTTTACCAAATCCACGGCTTCGATGCGGCAACACCGCTTGAAGACACAATAAGATCGTTAGATGATGTTGTGAAAAGCGGTAAAGTACGCTACATTGGTTGCAGCAATTTAGCAGCCTGGCAACTGATGAAAGCGCTTGCTTTTTCAACGCAGCATAATCTTGCAAAATTTGTTTCGCTGCAGGCTTACTATACTATTGCGGGCAGAGATCTTGAACGAGAAATAATCCCTTTACTGAATGATCAGAAAGTTGGACTTATGGTCTGGAGCCCGCTTGCAGGCGGATTGCTCAGCGGCAAATATTCACGTACTAAAAATCCTGAAGATGCGCGTCGCGTGAACTTTGATTTCCCTCCTGTAAATAAAGAAAAAGCTTTTGATATAATTGAAGCGATGGAGCCAATTGGCCGGTCAAAAAATGTTTCAGTGGCACAAATTGCATTAGCGTGGTTATTACACCAGCCGGCTGTTACAACTGTCATTATTGGTGCAAAAAATAATCACCAGTTGGAAGATAATTTAAAAGCCATTGATGTTGTATTGAGTGAAGAAGAATTAAAGCAACTGGATGACATAAGCAAACTTGCGCCGGAATATCCGGGCTGGATGCTTGCTCGTCAAGGCGCTGATCGCAAATAATTTTTAATGGTATCTGAAGTTGTTTCATATGTTGTTTTGAATGCTGCGCGCTTCAATAAATAACAGGTAAAAATTACTTCAAATACCTATCTTTATTGTGCAAACAATGATATGATCTCGAAGATTTCAGAAGGCGTCGAAATAAGTGTTGAAAGCTTTTACCAGGCAGATTACAGTAATCCTGCTCAGGGAGAATTTATGTTTGCTTACAGAATAACAATTTCCAATCATAATAACTTTAGTGTAAAATTATTGCGACGTAGCTGGAACATATTTGACAGCAACAGCGAAACCCGTTTTGTAGAAGGTGAAGGTGTAGTAGGTGTTCAGCCTGTATTACAAACAGGCAAGCAGTTTCAATATGTAAGCGGATGTAATCTGCGCAGCGAAATGGGCCGCATGTTCGGCACTTACGAAATGGAAAATCTTAATAGCAAAAAAGTATTTCAGGTAAATATTCCGCCCTTTGATCTTATTGCTCCGCTGAAGATGAACTAAGCTGTATCAAATCTTTAATACAGATCATCCAATTTCATTTTAAGATATTTTATTACGCTGCGGTGTGTGCTGAACAAAGAAATTCCAACACCTATCAACATCATTCCGCCAAACAGAATTAGTGTAAGCGTGTTACTATGAATGGCTTTTAATTGCGGGAATTGGTTTTCTGCCCATTCTATCAGGCTAAATAAAATTGCAATAGCAATTGCGGTGCTTATTAAACCATTTATTATAGCGCGCATATCCATTGGCTTTGCAATAAACCCCCGTGTTGCGCCAACCATCTGCATGGTTTTAATAAGAAAGCGATTACTGAACATGGCGAGACGTATGGTTGTATCAATACTGATAATAACAATTACACAAAGCACAACTGTAACTACAAGAAATATCAATCCAAGTTTTGATGCACGTTCATTCAAATTATTCACAAGCCCGGAAGGATATTGAAGATCAGTTATCTGGTCACCGTATAAACGCATGATATCAGCAGAGATTTTATTGAGGCTGTCTGTATTTACATACGCAGCTTTTGCATAAAAATCTATGCTTTCCGGCAAAGGGTTTACATCTAAAATTTTATTCCAGTCTTCGTTATTGTCTTTGTTCCAGATGTCTTTCGCCTTTTCCTTATTTACATACTCAACATTTTTTGCATAAGGTTTTGATGCGATGTATTGCTGTATCTGCGTAATGCTGTCTTTATTCATGGTGCGCAGGTAAGCACTGATGCGAATATCTTCTTTAAAAGCGTTTCCTGCCTGGGCGAGGTTTAAAAACATCCAGCCCATAATTCCAAGAATCAATAACACTAATGCAACGCCAATTATACTGTATATGTAGTTCGGTTTGCTGCGCCTGAGTGATTTTGTTTTAACTGCCATACCTGTTGTGATCTTTACAATGCGGACAAATTTATGTTATTCGCAAACTTGTTTAAGTGAATAAATTTTTTTTCGATCAGCATGAAAACCTTTTGAATTCTATAACATCTCATGCAACACTGTAATGCATTTCATTTTGAACGTTGCAAAAAAACATTTTATTTTACTATACAATAAATTAATCATTATGAAACTCGTTATCATTCCTGTAGATTTTTCCGAGTCATCTTTAAATGCCGCAAAATACGGAGTTAAAATACTTGCTGCTTCGCCCGAAACAGAAATACTGCTTTACCATGTTTGCGATAAACCTGATTCTTATGATAACAGGATGGAAAGCCTTGAGAAATTAAAAGAAGAACTTTTGATAAACAAATCTGCTAATGTTACGCTGCTTTCAGAAACAGGCGATTTTATTACTGAGCTTGAAAAATTAGCCCGTCACCGCGAAGCAGACATGATAATAATGGGCATCACCAACCGGTCAGCGTTAGCGCAGGTTTTTGTAGGCAACAATGCTTTAAAAATGGCGGAGAATAAATTTTGTCCTGTAATGATCATTCCTGCAAATGCAGAGTACAACGAAATAAAAAATGTATTGCTTGCTACTGATCTTAAAAACACAAACAGTACCACGCCTTCTTCTCCAATAAAAAAAATCCTGACTGCTTTTAATGCCAATCTGCATATCGTAAATGTAAACAGCGAACATTATATAGCGCTGTCAGAAACTTTTGCAGAAGAACGGCAGAAACTGGCTGATATGTTTGCAGATTTTAATCCCGAATTTTATTTTTTGAGGTTATATGATGTTGATGAAGCCATCGAACAATTTGCAAGGGATAAAAGTATTGACCTGATCATCACCATACAGAAAGAACATTCAGTGATGCACAAACTTTTTAATGCTGGGCACTTAAAAAAACTTGCATACGAAAGCACCATTCCTGTTATAGCAGTGCATGAATAAACATTGAATATGATTTTTGATACTGATTTCTGAGGCAATGCAATTAAAGCATCTTTCTTACGCATTGCATAAATTGCGCCTCAATTATGAAGCAACAAAAATTTAATTATTCAGGAATCAGTTCTCTTGTATTGCACGAATCACAGCATAGTCTTTCGCAATCATCGCATCTTACCCCGATCTATGCCACATCAACATTTACTTTTGGTAATGCTGATGAAGGTATGCGCCGGTTTTCAGGTGAAGAAGATGGTTTTATTTACTCAAGATGGGATAATCCTACATTCAAACCTGCGGAAGAAATTATTGCCGCGCTTGAAACTTTTAAACTGAAAGATGCAGCAGGTAATGATGTTAAAGCAAAAGCAATTCTGCATGCCAGCGGCATGGCTGCATTAAGCAATTTGTTCCAGAGTAATTTAAAAAGCGGCGATGCGGTGTTGTCGCATTTCTCGTTATATGGCGGCACGCATGAATACCTGCATAAAGTGCTTGAGCAAAATGGCATCAAAATAATTATTGCAGATCTGCGCGACCCTGATGTTACTGAAAGAGCTATCAAACAGAATAAAAATATTCGCCTGGTACATTTGGAAACACCGGCTAATCCAACCATTCAATGTGTGGACATAGAGGCTATAACAAAACTGTCAAAGCAATATAATATTATAGTATCTGTTGATAACACTTTTGCCACGCCTTACCTGCAGCAGCCTTTTAAATATGGTGTTGATTTTATTGTTCACTCAACCACAAAATTTTTAAATGGCCATGGCACTGCAATAGGCGGAATATTAGTTGGAAGAGATATTGAATTTATGAAAACCAAAGCCACTAAATGGCATCGTTTATTAGGCGGAAATTCAAACCCGTTTGATGCTTTTCTTTTATTGAACGGACTTAAAACACTTGAGTTAAGAATGGAAAGGCATTGCAGCAATGCTGCTGCAGTTGCACAATTTCTGCAGGCACATAAAGCAGTTGAGCACGTAAATTATAACGGCCTTGAATCACACCCTGATTATGCAATTACAAAAAAGCAAATGAAACAACCGGGCGCAATGCTAAGCTTTGAATTGAAAGGCGGATTAGATGCAGGAAAGAATTTTATTGATAAACTTAATATGTGCACGCGCGCTGTTTCGTTGGGTACTGCAGACACATTGATCTCGCATCCGGCATCAATGAGCCATTATGGTGTTTCAAGAGATGAACGTTTAAAATTTGGTATTACAGATGGATTGATAAGAATGAGTGTTGGCCTTGAAAATATTGAAGATATCCTGACAGATTTTAATAATGCATTAGAATAATCATGAGCAAAAAAGTTGCGATTGTCGGAGCAGGTATAAGCGGCCTTTCCTGCGCTTATTTTTTAAGTGAAAAAAATTACAACATAACTGTTTTCGCAAAAGATTTTTCACCCAACATTACATCAAACCGTGCAGCTGCGTTTTGGTTTCCTTATCACATACGCAACGATAAACGGGGCATCAACTGGTGCCGTCATTCATATAATTTTTATGAAGAACTTTCAAAAGATGCAAACACAGGCATCAGTATGAAACAATTGATAAAAGTATTGCGCGACGGTGTTGTTGAAGAAGAACCTGTATGGATTGAATTTATGCCGCCGGGCGCCTGTAAAATTATTCCACAGGACGAGTTACCACCGGGTGTTTTTAAAACATACGAGGTGTTGGTCCCACTGATAGAAACGCAACTGTTTCTTCCTTACCTGCAAAATATTCTTCTTGACAGAAATGTTGTTTTCAAACAAAAAGCCATCAATAATTTTAATGAGCTTTCTTCATTTGATGTTATCATTAATTGTTCTGCTTTAGGTGCGCGTGAATTGTGTAATGATAAAACAGTAATTCCTGTGCGCGGACAAATTGCATTGATTGAAACTGATACAAGCCGGCCTGTATATCTTGATAACGAAATGCCTTTATACCTTGTTCCGCGAAAAGATGCAATGATTGTTGGCGGAACTTATGAAGAAAATGTTTTTGAAGAAAAAACAGAGCCTGCAACCATTGAACGTATTTTGAATATAGCCTATAAAACTTTCCCTGAGCTGAAGCAACAAAAAGTTATTGGCAGTTGGGCAGGGCTTCGTCCATACAGAAATGAAGTAAGAGTTGAACATGAAGCAGGCACAAATATCATCCATAATTATGGCCATGGCGGAAGCGGCTTTACGCTTGCATTTGGCTGCGCTGAAGAAGTACTACGCTTAACAGAAAACATAAAATAAATGAGTATACAAATTCGCAGAGCAATTAAAGAAGATTGTGCAAGGTTGCTGGAGCTTGTACAGGAACTTGCCGAATACGAAAAAGCGCCACAGGAAGTAACAGTTACATTAGATCATTTTATTGAAAGTGGATTTGGGAAAATGCCTGTGTGGTATGGATTTGTGGCTGAAGAAGATGGTATAGTTAAAGGCTTTGCCATTTATTATATCCGTTATTCAACATGGAAAGGCCAGCGCATGTATCTGGAAGATATTCTTGTTACAGAACAATCGCGCAGCAAAGGAATCGGTAAATTATTATTTGACCGTTTAATTGAAGAAGCAAAAGAAAGAAAGTTTAGCGGCATTGTTTGGCAGGTGCTGGATTGGAATGAACCTGCAATCAACTTCTATAAAAAATACAATGCAAAGTTTGATGATGAATGGGTGAATTGCAGCATAGAGATTAGTTAGATTTGATGAATCTAAAATAGCACTATGAAAAAAACTTTACTTCAGCTTTTTATCTTTTCTGTTGTTTGCTCATTAAAAATATGCGCACAGCAAACATTTTCTGATGGAATTAAAATTGATAATGGATTCACACTTCGCGGAATAATTATACAGGCAACAAATAGCAACTTTTTATCTGCAATAACTATAGACTCCGGCCTTTATATAACACGCCTTAGAAAAACAGGTAGTATTCTATGGGAAAAATTATATGGAACAGGCACAGGAGAAAGTGTTAATATAAATGAAACGCCTGACAACGGATTTATATGTTATGGGTTTATGAATAATACCATAACCGGCAATCATCAACTTACTTTATTCAAATGTGATAGCACCGGCAAAATTGAATGGTTGAAGAGTTTAAAGTTAGACTATAGTAATTACTATATCTATCCGGATAATTTAATGGTAGATTCAAAAGGCAATTATGTTATAGTTTATCGAATGCAGCCACATTCTTCAACAACAGATCAAATGCGGATATTGAAATTCGATAAAGCCGGCAACATAATATTTGAAACGGGGTTTAAAAATCTTTATAATCAATCGTATCAATACCTGCATGTAAATGCTATTACCGAATCTTATAATGGCGGATATCTTTTAGCGCTCAATTACCAGGAAGCGCTTTTGGGAATATCGACCTCTTACCTGCTGCTTACTGATTCATCGGGCAATGAAATTTCTTATCGACCATTCAACCTTAATCTTTTAGAAGTAGATGATTATAATACACCCCTTTACCTTTTTAAAAACAAAGGCAAATACCAGGTGCTGGGTTATTATGATCATTGGAATGGAGAAGAAGAAAAAGAATATTATTACATTACTTCGGTTGATAAAAATGAAACTATAACAAATGGTATTCTTATCCCATATAATGGCTTTGCTTTAAAACAATACCTTACTAAAAATAAAATTCCATTGTATAATGTTGATGCATATGTTATTAACCCAAATGGTATAGCCACTTTGAATTACCAGGTCGATGGCACTTATATCAATAAATATGATTCTGCAGGAAGAATATGTCCTGATTATACACTGCCTGATTACAATTATAAAGAGACTCCAAAAACTTTTTATCTGGATGAAGAGATCTCCGGTGTAAAAAAAGTTATAGAAAACATTGAAACAGTAGATGGTGGTATTGCAGTTAAAGATATTCACCTGATGAAAACTATATGTTCAGGAGATGCGCCTGCATTCATAACAGGTAATTCATTACAGGAAGCGGGTTCAGAAGTAAATGCAACTATATTTCCTAATCCTGCACATAATTCAATTACTATTTCAGCTGCATCAATTAAAAATAAGCAACTGCAATTGTTTAATGAGGAAGGAAAATTGCTGCAATCCTTTGCATTAAAACAAAATGCAACAACATTGAATATATCAGCTTATAAGAATGGAGTTTACCTGGTAAGAATTTATGGCGATGATAAAACCGAAACTTTAAAATTCATTAAAGAATAATAAATATGATACGTTGGGGAATTTTAGGCTGCGGCCGAATTGCAAGAAAATTTGCATCTGATCTTAAGCTGGTAGAAAATGCACAACTTGTTGCGTGCGGTGCACGCAGTGCAACATCTGCTGAAGCTTTCGCAAAAGAGTTTAATGTAAAGAACATACATAACAGTTATGAATCATTGGTAAAAGATGATAAGGTTGATGTGATATACGTTGCAACGCCGCACAGCCATCATCATGAACATACTTTGCTTTGCATCAACAACAATAAAGCTGTGTTATGCGAGAAAGCTTTTGCCATCAATCATAAACAGGTAAAGGAAATGATTGACGCAGCGCGTGATAAAAAAGTTTTTTTGATGGAAGCTGTATGGACGAAGTTTCTTCAACCTTACAAAAGAGTACAGCAGATGATCAATGATGGAATGTTGGGCGAAGTAAAAAGCATGCTGTTGAATTTTGGTTTTAAGGCGCCTTCCGATGCACCATCGCGTTTGCTTGATCCGGCATTAGGTGGTGGTACTATTTTAGATATTGGCATTTACAATGTGTTTACAGCTTTATATTTTTTAGGCAAGCCTGATGAAATAACCGCAACCGCAACATTAACAGAAAAGAATACTGATGAAGAATGTGCCGTTACTTTCAAATACAATGATGGAAAGCTTGTACAAATGTTCTCTACTTTTTTAACTGATACGGCAACAGAAGCTGAAATAAACGGAACCAAAGGCCGTGTGCGCTTAACGTATCGTTATTACACACCGTTTACCACTATAGAATTTTATACGGGCAAGCCACCGGAAAAACAAATCATTGAAGCAGATGATGAAAAAAAAGGCTGGGGTTATGAACATGAAGCAAGACATGTTTGCGAATGTTTGGAAAAAGGCTTAACTGAAAGCCCTGTTATGACACATGCGGATTCATTGCTTTTGATAGAAACACTTGATGCTATTCGTAAAAAAGCCGGAATTATTTATAGTGTTGATTAAAGGTTTCGTCGCAAAAAATTTTGTTCAACAAAAAAAACAAGTATTTTACCGCTGAAAAACAACTGATATGATAAAATCAAACAAAAGAAAGGCAAACCTGGTATTGTTTCTCGCGGCCTGCGTGTTCGTTAGCGTAGCTGCAACAAAACCAACTAAAACAAATGCGCCGGTAGCAAAACCGGTTACAATGAAAGACACCGGCATTTTTAAAAATCTTAAAGTTTTACCACAGGATATAAGCAAAGACAGTCTCGATCATATTATGCATGGTTATACTGCTGCGCTTGGAGTTCGTTGTAATTTCTGTCATGTTTTTGGCAATACAGGACCTGATTTTGCAAGTGATGAAAAAGAAGAAAAAGGAATTGCCCGCTATATGATGAAGATGACGAGTGAGATCAATGGAAAATATTTTAATATGGAAAATTCAACAATGGCAGATACCATTTCAGTAATAAAATGTTTTACCTGCCATCGTGGTAGTCCGCACCCTGATGAAGCCAGCATGGGAATGAACAATGGCAATATGCCTGCCCCGGGAGCTCCTGGCCAGGCACCGCCACCACCGCCCCAACCTCCAAAACAACAATAATATTTAAAGCAGCTGAAAAGCTGCTTTTTTATTTCATCATATTAAAGAGAAATTTTCTTTAAATGATTAATGAAAATTAAAATAATTATTGGCAGCAAAATTCCAGATGAAAACAAGCCCGATAGCAATCAGTTTCGATAAATAAAAATTTAAAGCAAGCTTATTATTAAACAAATAAATAAACAGGTTATTTAATCCCAAACCCACAAGCGATATAACAATAAACTTCACAAAATAAACTTCTTCGTTGGTACTGCTGGCATTGAACGTCCAAAACATATTCAAAAAAAAATTACAGGTGGCAGCGGTAATAAATCCAAGGCTGTTTGCGACGTATTTATTTATGCGCAATACTTCTTTGCAAAACCAGGTTATTGAAAAATCGATAACCATTCCCAACAGGCCTACAAGACCAAACCGGAACATTTTGTAAATAAGATCCATGCTGCAAAATACTATAAGAACCCGTTGCTGCGATTAATCATGCATAAGTAAAACAGGAAACAAAATATTGTTTAATAACTATTTTAAATATACCAAAAAGGGACCAAAAAGGGACCAAAGAGGGACCAAAGAGGGACCAAAGAGAGACAAAAGAGGAACAAAAGATACAATTTATCTCTGTTTTGTCTCTCTTTGATCTGATTTTTCTTATTCTTTAAACTGATATTGGTAATATTTAGTCAATACCTGAGCAATGCCTGTTAAAGAATTTTGCCTTTACTTTTCTGCCCGTTAAAATCTTAGTCATCATTTTTTGCTGCTGTTGCTTCCACCTTATGCATTAATGAGGATAGTAGCCCGTTCTAAACCAAACTTTCTGCCATTATCGCTATATAAAGAAGTTAATCATGCTTCTTTAATAACACACACTTAAAAATTTTTCATGAAATTTGCAGCCTTTACCACAAGAATATTATGATAATTATTAAAACAGATGCCGAGATTGAATTGATGAAGCAAAGTGCAAGGCTGGTTAGCCAAACGCTTACAGAAGTTGCCACCATGCTTAAACCCGGCGTTACCACTTTACAGATAGAAAGGCTTTGTTCAGAATTTATCCGCGATCATAAGGCCATACCATCATTTTTAAATTACCGCGGTTATCCTTACACTATTTGCGCATCGGTAAATGATGTTGTAGTGCATGGTTTTCCAAATAATGTTGCATTAAAGGAAGGCGATATTGTTTCCATAGATTTTGGTGTGATATTAAACGGCTGGCATGGCGATCATGCATATACTTTTTTATTGGGCGAAGCAAGCGATGCTGTATTGCAGTTGTTGCGTGTTACCAAAGATTCTTTATATAAAGGCATTGAAAAAGCCATTGTCGGAAATCGTGTTGGCGATATTTCTTATGCCATCCAGGAATACACAGAACGAAAACATGGTTATGGTGTGGTGCGTGAACTGGTTGGCCATGGTTTGGGAAGAAGCTTGCATGAAGATCCGCAGGTTCCTAATTATGGTAAGCGTGGCATTGGAAAAACTATGAAAGAAAATACTACACTCGCTATAGAACCTATGATCAACATGGGAACAAAAGATGTTTACACAGATAGCGATGGCTGGACAATACGCACGCGCGATGGCAAACCTTCTGTTCATTTTGAACATGATGTTTGCGTTAAAAGAAACAAAGCATTGTTACTTTCAGATTTTTCTATAATTGAAAAAGCCGAGCAGGCAAACAGCAACTTAAACACTTCTTACTATACCGGTAAAGTAGCTGCTGTATAAATTAAAAAACCAAAACATCAAATGAAAAACATTAAAGCAATTGAAGAAAAGATCTTTTCTTCTACTGAAAAACTTGCATCCTGGTTAAACCGAAATCGTATAGTGGGCAAAACTATTGCATTCACCAATGGCTGTTTTGATATTTTACATGAAGGCCATATTTTTTCTTTATCACAGGCTGCAAAAGAAGCCGATTGTTTAATTGTGGGTTTAAATGCAGATTGCAGTGTAAGAAAATTAAAAGGCGAACACCGGCCCGTAAATAATGAACATGCAAGAGCGCTTATTCTTGCTTCCTTATTAATAGTAGATGCAGTAATTGTTTTTGAAGAGGATACTCCGCTTGAACTGATAAAAAAAGTTATGCCTGATGTATTGGTCAAAGGCGGCGATTATATTGTTGAAACTATTGTTGGTGCAAAAGAAGTTATTGCCAATGGCGGCCGTGTTGTTATAAATCCATTGCTTCCGGGTTTTTCAACAACAGGTATTATTGAAAAGATCAGGAGCCTGTAAAGCTTTTAATTTCAATAATTTTTAATAATCGTTGTATACCTTAAGGCCTACGTTTTTAAAATACAGGTTGATAAAAGAAATTTCATCAACCTGTATTAATTTGAATAATTAAATAGCGTTAGGATAAAACTTAACGTTGAACAATTGCGGGCTTTTTTATATTTGAATTTCTTACGTATGAAAAATTTAATTCCGCGAGATGTAAGCTGGCTTAGCTTTAATGCAAGGGTGTTGCAGGAAGCAGCAGACCCAACTGTTCCTTTAAGAGAACGTATTCGTTTTCTCGGTATCCATTCCAATAACATGGATGAATTTTTTCGTGTGCGCGTGGCAACGCTAAAGCGTATGATACAACTCGGTGGTAAGAAAGGCAACATGCATCTTGAAACCAACCCGGGCCAGATACTTGACGAGATCCAAACCATTGTACTTAGCCAGCAGAATGAGTTTAACCGGATATGGCAGGACATATTAAAAGAGATGCAGCAGCAGAATATTTTTTTGATTGATGAAAAGAAACTGAACAAAACGCAGCAACAGTTTGTGCGTACTTTTTTTGAAGAAGAAGTGCGTTCAAATATTATTCCGCTGATGATTGAAAGCCTTCCGCAATTACCTTACCTGCGCGAAAAAAGTATTTATCTCGGTGTGGTAATGCATACAGAAGATTCAGCCTACAATCAGAAATATGCATTGATAGAAGTGCCCAGCCGAATATTCGGGCGCTTTATACAATTGCCCGCCACTGATGGTCAGCAACATATTATTTTGCTGGAAGATGTTATACGTTTCAACCTGCCTTATATATTTTCTTATTTCAATTATACAAAATTTGAATCTTATATTTTTAAAGTAACGAAAGATGCAGAGCTGGATATTGATAACGATATAACAACTTCATTTGTTCAAAAAATTGAAAAAGGTATTCGCAACCGCCGCATAGGTAAGCCTACGCGTTTTGTGTTTGATAAAGAAATGGATTCAGGCCTGCTTGAATATTTAATGAAGAAATTAAATCTTTCAAGAAAGGATAATATTATTCCCGGTGGCCGCATACACAACTTCAGGCATTTTATGGATTTTCCAGATGTGTTTGCACAAAAAAAAGTGCGTCGCGGCTCATTCACACATCCTGCTTTGGCAACTTCAATGCGTGTAACAGATGTTATTTTAAAACATGATGTTTTATTGCATTTTCCATATCATTCGTTTAACTCAGTTATAGATCTTTTGCGCGAAGCTGCAATGGATCCTGAAGTTGTTTCCATACAAATAACAGCATACAGGCTTGCTTCAAATTCAAAAATTATTAATGCGCTTATAAACGCATCAAGAAACGGAAAGAGTGTTGTTGTTATGCTTGAATTGCGCGCCCGTTTTGATGAAGAGCCGAATCTTATGTGGAAACAGGTGCTTGAAGAAGAAGGTGTAAAAGTGTTGATAGGGATGCCTAACGTTAAAGTGCATGCAAAGATCTGCGTTATTAAAAAAAGAACAGGCAACAAGATCATTCAGTATGGTTTTGTAAGCACAGGAAACCTTAACGAGAAAACAGCAAGGGTTTATGCTGATGAATGTATGTTAACCAGCAACAGGAATGTAATGGCAGATATAAACCGCATTTTTAAATATCTCGAAAATCCTTCAAAACCAAAATACCTGAGCTCCTGTAAAACCCTGATGGTTTGTCCTGTTAATATGCGCAGGCAGTTAACGCAGCTTGTAAACACCGAGATAAAAAACGCAAAGGCCGGCAAGAAAGCTTCCATTATTTTAAAATTGAATTCACTCAGCGACCCGCAAATGATAGAAGAAATTTATGAAGCTGCAAATTCAGGTGTTGAGCTTCACTTTATCGTGCGTGGTATTTGTTGCGCAAAACTCGGCAGCAAAAAATGGCATAAGCGTGTTAGTGCAATAAGTATTGTTGATGAATATCTCGAACATTCGCGCATTTTGATATTTCATCATGGCGGTAAAGAAAAAATATTTATTTCATCGGCTGACTGGATGTTGCGTAACCTTGATCATCGCATAGAAGCTGCCATTCCTATAAAAAATAAAACGCTTGGCAATGAACTGAAAGATATACTGAGTATACAGTTACAGGACAATGTAAAAGCGCGCATTCTTGATAACGAATTGCAAAATCATTATGTTCCGTCTACTGCAAAAAAAAGAGTGCGTTCGCAAATTGAAATATATAATTACCTCAATAAAAAAATGAAGACTGTTGAAGCTCGCGGCGATTGATATCGGAAGCAATGCCGCGCGATTATTAATTTCAGAAGTTTCAGAAAACGGCGGTAAAACAATTTTCACAAAGCTCAATCTTATTCGTGTGCCTTTGCGTCTTGGCTTCGATGTTTTTGACAAAGCCGAGATAAGCAAACGAAGAATAACCATGCTTATACAAACCATGAAAGCTTTTGTTCTTTTAATGAAAGCGTATGAAGTTGAGCAGGTAAAAGCATGTGCTACAAGTGCCATGCGCGACGCAGCTAACAGTGAAGATGTTCTTCGAAAAGTAAAGCAGGAAACGGGTTTAGACATTGCAATAATCAGTGGGGATGAAGAGGCTGCGTTGGTATATGAAACGCATGTTGCAGAAAATCTTGATAAAGAACACGCTTATTTGTACATAGATGTTGGCGGTGGAAGTACTGAACTTAGTTTTTTTGCTGATGGAAAATTGAAGTATAAAGAATCTATAAATGTTGGTACAATACGATTGTTGAAGAATATGGTTGATGAAGAACAATGGAATGAATTCAAAACGAAAGTAAAAGCGAATATTAAAAGTAAGCTGCCTGTTATTGCAATTGGTTCGGGAGGAAATATCAATAAAGTTTTTTCGCTCAGCAAACGCAAAGACGGAAAGCCATTATCATTACAATTATTGAAAGATTATTACAAAGAGTTTTCAAATTATTCTTTGGAAGAACGCATTCGTGTGTATAAAATGAAAGACGACAGGGCTGATGTTATTGTACCCGCATTACAGATATATGTGAACATTATGCGCTGGGCAGATATTGAAGAAATATATGTTCCCAAAATTGGTTTGGCCGATGGACTTATACAGAGTTTATATGAAGAAATTACGATGGGCTGATTGAGAAAAGAAGAATTGGCAGATTGGGAAATTGTTATTATTGATCCAGGTAATTTCAAGTTTAAGTTTTGAAATTCTTTTACATTAAGCATATTTGCATTTTGACATCTGGATATGTTTTATTCTAATGCAGGACCATATTCAGTTTAATCATCCCAAAATTTTATTCAGATGTCTACGTCTCAGAAAGAAATAAAAAAAATCACCACCAATACTTTACTAAGAATGAAAATGCATGGCGAAAAAATCTCCATGCTTACTGCATACGATTTTTCTTTTGCAAAAATTATTGATAACGCCGGCATTGATGTGTTACTTGTTGGCGATAGTGCCAGTAACGTTATGGCAGGCCATGAAACAACATTGCCTATCACTTTAGAGCAGATGATTTATCATGCATCAGCTGTTATTCGCGGCATAAGCCGATGCCTTGTTGTTGTTGATCTGCCTTTTGGCTCTTATCAATCTAATTCTGAAATAGCATTGGCTTCAGCTATCCGCATCATGAAGGAAACGGGTGCGCATGCTATTAAATTAGAAGGTGGCGAAGAAGTGCTGGAAAGTGTAAAGCGTATCATCTCAGCAGGCATTCCGGTAATGGGTCATTTGGGATTAACGCCACAAAGCATTTATAAATTCGGAACATACAATGTGCGCGCAAAAGAAGAAGAAGAAGCAAACAAACTGCGCAATGATGCAAAGCTGCTCGAAGAAGTTGGCTGCTTTGGATTAGTGCTTGAAAAAATTCCTGCACAACTGGCGAAAGAAGTTACGGAAAGTTTAAGCATTCCAACCATTGGTATAGGTGCCGGTAAATATTGTGACGGGCAGGTTTTGGTGATGCATGATATGCTTGGCATCAACACAGAATTCAAGCCGCGCTTTTTAAGACAGTACCTTAATTTGTATGAACAGGTAACAGGTGCTGTTCAGCAATATGTGAACGATGTGAAAAGGAATTCTTTTCCTTCAGACAGTGAATCATATTAGTATTAAAGTATCAACACAAAAGCGCCCGCAATAATCAGCAGCGCGCCAATAGCATCTTTCAATGTAAGTGATTCCTTTAAAAAGATAACAGCTAAAATTATTGTAAGTGCAACGCTGAGTTTATCGATCGGTGCAACTTTAGAAACTTCGCCCAACTGCAATGCTTTAAAATAAAAAAGCCATGATAAACCTGTTGCGCATCCTGATAAAATTAAAAACAACCAGTTTTGTTTGGTAAGATTTTGTATGCCCGGCGCAACGCCTTTAAAAAATACAATTGACCATGCAAGAATGATAATTACAACAGTTCGTATAGCAGTTGCAAGATCGGAGTCAACATGCTTTACACCCACTTTTGCAAAGATGGCTGTAAGCGAAGCAAACACAGCTGAAAGCAAAGCATATATCCACCACATAGTTTTTTATTACTAAAGATAATCATGCCAGCTTCAAACAGAAAAGTTTATTGTTCTTTATAAGTATAAAATGAATTGGCTTGTGCAAGACAGGTAATAACAAGCTCATTTATGCAAACATGTCCAGGCAATGTGCTGCAGTAATAAACAGTGTTGGCAATATCTTCTGCAGTCAACGCTTCATAACCTTCATATACTGCTTTTGCTTTGGATGCATCGCCTTTAAAACGCACCAATGAAAATTCTGTTTCTGCAGCGCCGGGATTTATACAGGTAACTTTTATTTTATGCGGCAACAGATCCATGCGTTGCGCCTCGCTTATTGCATTCACTGCAAACTTGCTGGCGCAATACACATTGCCTTCTTTATACACTTCTTTGCCTGCTGTTGAACCAATATTTATGATATGTCCTTTTCTTTTCTCTTTCATCAATGGAATAACAGCTTTTGATACATACAATAATCCTTTCACATTCGTATCAATCATCGCATCCCAGTCATCAATTGAAGCTTCATCAAACGGATCGCGGCCTGCAGCAAGGCCTGCATTGTTCACTAACACATCAATCGTGCGCCATTCATTTTGCAGAGTATTTATTGCATCAATCACTTCCTTTTTTTTTCTTACATCAAACACTAACGGCAACACCTGGATGTTTTTATTAGGTGATAATGCTGAAGCAAGCTCATCCAGCTTTTCTTTTCTTCTGCCGGTAATAATGCAGTTCCAGTTTTCTGCAGCAAATTTTTCGGCGATGGCTTTTCCAAAGCCTGATGTTGCGCCTGTAATAAGAATGGTTTTATTCATTCATCAAAAATAAATGAGAAGATTTAAGAACTTATTTGAATTAACTATTAAAAATGTTGTACGAACAGGAAGCCGAAGTTGCTATGAAAATATGCAGTTGAAGGGAGTGACACAACCGTAAAACACCGGAGTTCATTTGCCGGTAACAAAATAATAACTTAAAAAATGTGATAATTTTTTAAAGACCCTATAGTGCTTTTATAGCCATGCCTTATATATTTGCCCGCGGTAATTATGAAAAAAATATTTCTGCTGCTTATTCCTGCACTTTTTTCCAACGCTGTTTCGCATGCACAGAATTTAACCATGGCCATTTCAAAACTGGCTGATACAAAGGTTAAAATTGAATGGCGTAATCCTTATGGCGATAGCGTTGTGCAATTAAATGTGCAGCGCTCGTGGGATAGTGTAAGAAATTTCATGACCATCTTCGTGCCTTTGTCGCCTGAGCTTCCGCAAAATGGTTACGTTGACGTAACGGATGGTTACAACGCAAGATATTACCGCATTTTTTATGTGCTGGCAGATGGCAGGTTCTTTTTTACAAAGTCTAAAAAGAATGCATCCGGTTCTGATTTTACCAATGAAGTACCTGAAGATAAAGCTGCAGATAAAAGTTTTCTTATTACAATTCATGATGATGATACCGTTATTGCACAGCTTAGTTACGATGGTTATAAACGATTCCGTGATTCGATTGTAAACTATACGCGCGATACATTGTATTCGCTTACAGATGCAGATGTGCTGATCCGTTATTATAACAATAATATTAAATGGATTCCTTCAACACATATATTCACTACCACCGATGGTTATGTGCAGGTATATTTAACGGATGCATTGCAAAAGAATTACCGACTGCGTTTTTATGATGAGTCTCATAAACTACTTTTTGCAATACAACATATTCCGCAACCGCAATTCCTGCTCGATAAAACAGATTTCCTGCATTCAGGATGGTTTTATTTTGAATTGCTTGAAGATAATAAGGTAAGAGAGCGCAATAAGTTTTACATACCAAAAGACTTTTGACTTTTATGTTTTGAGTTTTGTATTTCTACTTTCGTATTTTGCAATTCTTAAAAAAAAATTATGGTACCGGCATTGCGTAAAAAGTTCAATGCTGAATTCACTCCCGAAAAATATAATGCTTACCTGGAAGAAATGAACGCACAGCATCCGGGCGGAATAGAATTCAGACTTGCAGAAACACCCATATTTGTTGACAAAAATTTTAAAGAAAAAATTTTATCTGCGTGCGAAAGCATTGTAGATGTAATTGTGCAGCCTGATTTTAAAAAGCTTACTGCTAATGCTGTCCCAAATGATTTAAAAGTGCCAAATGAAAATGAGCATTCTCATTTTATTGCTTTTGATTTTGGTATTTGTGAAAATGCAAACGGCGAGCTTGAACCACAGTTGATAGAGATGCAGGGCTTTCCAACATTATTTGCTTACCAGGTTTTTGATGATGATGTATCACGCAAACATTTTGAAATCCCTTCGAACTATAGTTCATACCTGGGCGGATATACAAAAGATTCTTACATACAATTATTGAAAGAAATAATTGTTGCTGATCATGCCCCTGAAAATGTAATACTGCTCGAAGTTTTTCCGCATCAGCAAAAAACAAAAATTGATTTTTATTGTACACAGGATTATTTAAACATTCCCATTGTTTGTTTAACTGAGTTAGTGAAAGAAGACAGGAAATTATTCTATGTACAGGATGGAAAGAAGGTTGAAGTAAAGCGTATTTATAACCGCGTCATCTTTGATGATCTGCAGCAACAATCACCGGAAGTGCAGGAGAAAGGAAAGATATTATTTGAAGAACTGGATGTTGAATGGGCGCCACATCCAAACTGGTTTTACCGCATCAGCAAATACACATTGCCGTTTATTAAACATCCATATGTTCCTGAAACAAATTTTTTGAGTGATATAAAAACTATGCCACCTGATCTTGAAAATTATGTGTTGAAACCATTGTTCTCTTTCGCAGGCCAGGGAGTTGTAATTGATGTAACACAAAAAGATATTGATGATGTGAAAGATCCGCACAACTGGATATTGCAGCGTAAGGTAAAATATGCAGATGTAATTGTTACGCCGGATGAAAATGCAAAAGCCGAAATAAGAATTTTTTATTTCTGGAAAGATGGCGAAGAAAGGCCTGTTGCTACGCAAAATCTTGCGCGCATCAGCAAAGGAAAAATGATTGGCGTACGCTATAACAAAGACCGCGAATGGGTTGGCGGCAGCATGGTGTTTTTTGAAAAGTAATAGCAGAAGCAAACATTCAATATCCAATATCCAATATCCAATTTACAACATAAAAAATCAATGACTATTGAAAATTGAGTATTGAATATTGATGATTTCGAAAGGATAGAACAAGTAAAAATTACATGAACATCTTTAAAGAAATATTCGCACGCATTTGGGCAACATGGGCCTTGTTGCTTTTTGTTGCAACCATGCTGATCGCTTATATATTTTACAGTCCTTGCCATTTTTTAAAAGAGCCGCAAAAAGCAAGATGGCACAGGTATGTATCAAGAGTGTGGATGACTGTCTATCTTAATCTTATCGGTTGCCCGCTTAAAGTAAAAAATGCACAATATTTTAATGGCTTGCCGGGATGTGTAGTCGTTTCCAACCATAACAGTTTGATGGATGTTCCTGTAACAACACCATTCATGCCGCGCGCCAATAAAACCATTGCCAAAAAAAGCTTTTCTTCTATACCTGTTTTCGGATGGATATATAGTTTTGGAAGTGTGTTAGTTGACAGAAACAGTGATGCAAGCCGACGTAAAAGTTATGAAGAAATGAAGAAAGTTTTGCAGATTGATCTGGATATGGTTATTTATCCGGAAGGCACGCGCAACAGAACTGATAAGCCTTTAAAAGAATTTTATGATGGCGCATTCCGCCTTGCAACTGATACAAAAAAACCTGTAGTTCCAACGCTTGTTTTCAATACCAAAAAAGTTTTGCCCGTACATAAAACTTTTTACATGTTGCCGCATACTTTAGAAATGCATTTCCTGCCTCCTGTAGAAAGCATTAATCTTACTTCAAAGGAATTGCGGGAAAAAGTTTTTAAAATAATGTGGGATTATTATGAAGCAAATGCATGATCATTAAATATTGATATGTAGCCTTCTCATTTGCTTTTTAATTACTTTTAAAAATCTTATTACAAATTAACCTGTGCAAAATGGCTGATGATAACACCAAAAAAAACAGTTTGCGGCCTATCTGTTTTATGATAATGCCTTATGGAAAAAAGCAAACCATGAGCGATAAAGGTCCTGCCACTATTGATTACAATGCACTTTGGGATAAAGCACTGTATTCTTTTATTGAAGATGATCTCGGTTATAACGCAATACGTGCCGACCAGGATATGAGCGCACTTATTATTAAAGAGATGATTGAAAGGCTTGCCCTGTCTGATCTTGTTATTGCTGATGTTTCAACACCCAATACAAATGTGTATTATGAAATTGGTGTAAGGCATGCAGCGCAGCGAACCGGTTGTGTAATGATATCTGCAACCTGGGCACAGCAAACATTTGATATAACGCAAATGCGACAAGTGCGTTATCCTTTACCCGAAGGTGAAATAACAGATGATACCGCAAAGGCGGTACGTGAAGCGTTGAATGAAAGTGTAAAAGGATTGATTGACGGAAGTTCCCCGGTGTTCGACAGTATCCCGGGTTATCCTGACGCGCCTGATGAATCACTTGTGACTTCGATGCGAGGGCAACTGCTTCAGCTTTCGCAATTTACTGCAGATGCACGTGCAGCACGTATGCAACCAAAAGATAAAAGAGAAGCAGCATTGAATGCACTGATAGATCAATACAAATCCATCATTCCCAAATTGCCTGGTGTTGCAGTTGAAATATTGACTTCATTAAGAGATTGCGCACAATGGCAAAGTGTAATTGACTACGTAAATAATTTAAGCGGCGTAACAAAAAATTTACCGGTAGTGCAGGAGATATATAATCTTGCTATTTCAAAAACAGGCAAACATATTGAAGCCATTGCAGCGTTGGAACAGTTGATGAAATTAAAAGGCGAAACTTCTGAGCGCTGGGGTTTGATTGGTGGCAGGTATAAGAAGTTGTTTGATGAAACAAAAGACCCTCAATATTTATCTAAAGCTATCACTGCTTATGATAAAGGAATGCGCACCGATCTTAACGATTATTATCCTTCAAATAATCTTCCGTTATTATACAGAACACGTGGAAGAAAAGGCGATGAAGATAATGCAAACATTGCTGCTATAGTTGCGTTGATGGCTTGTGAAAGATCAAGAGTTAACAACCCATCTGATCCATGGGCAGTACCAACCTTAACGGTAATGGCATTTGCTTCCGGTAATGTTGATAAAGCAGAAGATCTGTACAACGAAATGGTTGATAACGGAACAAAACCATTCAATCTCCAATCAACAATACCTGAGCTTGAACGGGCTATTTCGCTTATAAAAGATCAGGATGTTGTTGCAGATCTTACTGCCACACTTGACAAAATAAAAGCATTGCAGAATTAAGATATGCCTGAGTTTATTTACAATCCGGATGAGCAGAATTATTTTAACCGCTTTCCTGAAAATGCAAGAGGTTATAATTTATGGCTAAGATTAGTTGAACAGCCCGTTGCTGAAAATCTCAAAGCACTACAGGAACTTTTAAGGTTTTCGCCTCCCCCTCATTGCCCTTGCTTATTTGTATCGCACAGGCAGGCAGATAGGGATAACGCTTTAAGCATGGCATACCTAGCTTATCAGAATAAATTTCAATATTGGGTTGATGTGCTTGACCCTTACCTGCAAGCTGCAGGCATTACAGCCAATGCAATATTAACTGCAGGCATTATTGAAATGGCTTTATTAAACTGCACACATGTTGTTGCCTTGATGACATTAAATACACCCGGCTCTGCATGGATTCCTTATGAATATGGTCGGCTGGCTGAATATCCTGCGCTTACTAATAATGCAGTTGCATGGCGGCATCCGGGTTTTCCATCAAACAATATTCCTGAATATATGCTGCTGAGAAATGTGCATGAAACAAAGGATGTTGCTGCATGGTTAATGCATGAATACAAACCTTATAACTGTCATACCAAATGGATTGGCCCTGCAAACCCATATCCTTCTCCTTTACCATAAACAAGTTTTTTATTTACATTAATGCGTAGCAGGCCGCATGCTTACTATTTTATCAACCACATAAGTGCTGTATCCGCGCCATGGCAAAGTATGTTTGTATTCTTTATAATGAAGATCATAATAGCTGCCACTGTTATTCATTAAATAATTAGCAAGGCTGTCATCGGCAATTGAAAATTCGAATTCATACGATTGAATGGAACCTGCTGACTGTGTACGGAAACCGCTTTGTATAAGTTTGCCTTCATAGGTTTTAAAAACATTTCCTTTCTTCACTACATAATTAAGCTGGCCTGATTTTACACCTTCTCCAAAAACAAAAAGATAATTCCACCAAAAAAGAAAAATGCCGGTCAGGATAATGAGTATTAAAAGAATTTTCAGGAATTTTTTAAAACCCGACTTACGCGGAACGTTTGGTATTTCTGCTGACATGATTTTGGTTTTAATGCAAAGAACTATGAAGATATTCAAAATCGTTTATCCATTAAGCATTGGAATTATTTTACCGGTAACTGTACGCAAACAACCCGCCTTTTGTCGCTTAAGACACATAGTTATTTTATATTGATGATTAAGTTTGCTTTTAAATCTAACGCTATGCAAATAAAACCCGGTACAAAGTTTAATGATGCAGACAGTTACATTGCTTTGTTTGCTGAAAGCACACAAAAGAAATTGCAGCAATTAAGAAACACTATAAAAAAAGCTGCGCCCGGGGCAGAAGAAGTGATCAGTTATAACATGCCTGCATATAAGCTGAATAGTATATTGGTTTATTTCGCCGGTTACGAAAATCATATTGGTTTTTATCCAACCTCATTGCCATTGCAGGTATTTAAAGAAGAGCTTACTGCATATAAAACTTCTAAAGGTGCCATACAATTTCCTTTGGATAAAGCATTGCCTTCAGATCTTATAAAACGCATTGTACAATTCAGGATCAAACAAACGCAACAGCAACAAAAACCTGCTAAGAAAGTTGCCAAAAAATCATCTCAGGTTTAATGAAGTTGTTTTAAATATTGTAATTAACATATGCTGTTAATGTTATAATTTTTTACTTATTATTTACTTGCCGATATTCGCAGTTAGAATTACACCGAGTTATGCGTCTTTCTTTCAATAATACAGAAACAGCCTTTGCCTATAAAACAAATAAAGAATTGCAGGTCGGCCGTTTTCTTTTTGGTACAATGAATTATTCCTGGTTCGCCGGAATAGGCGTTAGGTTAACCCCTTTTTTAATGAAGACAGGCTTACCCATTCATGGAATGATACGCCAGACAATATTCAAACAATTTGTTGGTGGTGAAACGCTTGAACAAACAGCTAAGGTTGCCAAAAAATTAGGCGGGTATGATGTGCAGGTCATTTTGGATTATGGCGTTGAAGCAAAACAGGGAGAAGAAAATTTTGATAGCGCCAGGGACCAGTTTATACGTGTAATAGAATACGCGGCAACCCAGCCAAACATTCCTTACATCAGCGTAAAGATAACCGGCATAGCAAGATTCGGATTATTGAAAACATTGAACTCAGCTCCGCGGTTGCGTAGCGGCGTGCACGATCACGAAGAAGAAGATGCGGAATGGGAAAGAGTGCGTGAACGTATGTATGATATTTGCGAAGCTGCGGCTGAGAAAAATATCGGTGTTTTAATTGATGCAGAAGAAAGCTGGATACAGGATCCTATCGACAGGCTTTCTATTGAAATGATGACGATATTCAATAAAGAAAAATGTATTGTTTATAATACGATACAGTTGTATCGTCATGACCGTATGAACTTCCTGCGCATGTATCACAGCATTGCAAAGCAAAGAGGCTTTATTCTTGGCGTTAAGATTGTGCGTGGTGCTTACATGGAAAAAGAAAGAGCACGTGCTATACAAAAAGGATATCCATCGCCTATACAGCAGGATAAATCTTTTACTGATGGAGATTTTAATTCTGCGGTAGAATATTGTATTGAAAACATAAATGAAATTGCTACAGTTATAGCTACACATAACGAATACAGTAACCTGCATGCTGCAGAATTATTGGATTTAAAAGGCATTCCGCACAATCATCCGCATATACATTTCTCACAGTTATATGGAATGAGTGACAACATCACTTTCAACCTGGCAAAAGCAGGTTATTCCGTAAGCAAATACCTTCCGTTCGGCCCCATACGCGATGTAATACCTTATCTAATGCGCCGCGCACAGGAAAACAGCAGCATCAACGGACAAACCAGCCGTGAGCTTTTATTGATCAAAAGTGAGTTGAGGCGCAGGGCAAAGGTGGCCAAAGCAGCCAAATCAAAAAACGTCAGCTTAAGCAGTTCTTAACAATTTCACTTCATAATTGTAGCGTGTAATTGGTGTACTGCATTTATCTTCGCGCCCGAAAAGTTCTTACCAGAAATGATCACGCGCAGAAATATCAGGATTAAAGTAATGCAGGTTTTATACCAGGTAGAAATTACCGAAACCATCGCAGACGCAGATGCAGTTAAGATACTGGTCAGCAGGTTAGATCAAACGCCCCGTCTTTTCACTTACCTTATTTATTTTCTTACTGAAATTGCACGTTATGCAGAGAAGGCTGCCAATCTCAAAGCATCCAAACATCTTGCAACTGTTGAAGATAAAAATGTAAATACAAAACTTGCGGGCAATAATGTATTATGGTCAATACTCGAAAACCATTCCTATCGCCAGGCATTACATGATTACAAATTTGGTTTTGACGATACAGATGACCTTGTACGTAAAATGTATGAAGCGCTTATCACCACCGAAAGTTATAAGCAATACATACAGCAGCAAAGCCGTGATATTAAAAATGAAAAAGATATACTGTCTTTTATTTTTACTGATATCATTCTTCCGGATGAAGATTTTATATCCCATATCGAAGAGTATTTTACCAACTGGGATGATGATGCGGAAATTCTTGTTCCGTTAATGAGTGCTGTTTTGCAAAAGCCTTCTGCAATAAGCCTGCAGGATATGCCCGATGCAGAGAAAAAAACCTTTGCAAAAGAATTGTTGCAAACAGTTATCAGTAAACGGGATTACGTTACAGAACTTATTAAAGCGCGTTTGAAGAATTGGGACCCTGAACGTATTGCTGTTCTCGATATGATATTGATGAAGATGGGGGTATGTGAGTTCTTATACTTCCCCACTATTCCGCCTAAAGTAACCATTAACGAATATATTGACTTAGCGAAAGATTACAGCACTGCGCAAAGCGGGCATTTTGTAAATGGAATACTGGATGGCATTCATAAAGACCTGGTAACACAGGATAAGATCCATAAAACAGAATTCAAATCAAAAAAAGCAAGGCTATAAAAAATTACATTTTATCAATATGAAAACAGTCTTTTTACTTGTTGGTATATGTGCAATGGCAGCAGTTGCCTGCAATAACACAGAAAGCGACCCTGCCCAGGTTGAATCTATAATGAAAGATTCTTCAAAATATACAACCATACAATGGATGGATAGTTCAATAGATTTTGGATCAAAGAAAATGGGAGAAGTGGTGAACATTGTGTTTCACTGTAAGAATACCGGAGATAAGCCGTTGTATTTAAACCAGGTTCATCCCGGCTGTGGCTGCACCCTGGCTAATTATACAAAAACACCTATTGCCCCCGGCGCTATGGGAGAAGTGGATGCGCAGTTCGATACCAAAAAAAGCCATCCCGGTGAAGTGCATAAAACTATTTTTGTAAGCGCCAACAACAGTAATAAAGTAGATAATTATCTAAGGTTTTCAGGAACGGTTTTACCGGCTGATTCAACGCAATCAGCATCAAAATAACAATCAAAACTTTTTATTAATTAATAATTGAACAATGACACAAATGCTTTCTATTTTTTTAATGGCTTCACCTGATGGTCAGCAGCCTAATTCAAGTTTCTCTTTAATCATGATGGGCGCTATCATTTTAGTGTTCTGGTTATTCATGATCCGTCCGCAGGCAAAAAAAGCAAAAGAGCAGAAAAAATTTATAGAGAACCTTCAGAGAGGAGATAAGATCGTAACTATTGCAGGTATTCATGGAACAATAAACAGGGTGAATGAAGATAATACGCTGCAGCTTGAAACAAGCCCGGGCAGTTATATGAAGATCGAAAAGTCTGCTATCAGCCAGGAGTGGACACAACAGCTTGCAAAAGCAGCTTCTGTTGAAGTTGAAAAGAAATAAACTTAGTTTGTTGAGTGTTGAATCCGGGATGTACAATGCGTTCCGGATTTTTATTTTTGTAGTGGTTGATGCATAACCATAAGCACTGTAAATTAAGAGATGCATTAAATAATGTGCTATGAAATTCCGCATAATTAAAAAATAAAAGGTTCTTTGCACGTCATTTCGACGATAGGAGAATTGCGAAGCAATCATTGAGGCAAATGAAGAATAATTATGAACGAAATAAATCTCTCAAGTTATTTTGATCTTAAAAGTATGTAGAGATGTCTCGTTCCCCTACGGATGTGAGTTGCTGCACAGAGGTTTCTCACAGAGTTACACGGAGGGAAAGGACGTACAAGTGATTAATTTATTCTTACAACTTGTGGAAGCCAGGACGCAAAAAACAAACACTTGAGCGTCATGCTCAGCTTGACTGAGCATCTCATTATAATAAACTTAGCGTTATAATTTAATCCCGCAAAGGTTAATATATAATAACAGGACTATGCTTAAAATTGGATTAACAGGCGGAATGGGAAGCGGTAAAACAACCGTTTCAAAGATCTTTTCTGTACTCGGTATTCCCGTGTTTTATGCAGATGATGTTGCAAAAAATATCATGAATGAAGATGCAACTTTAAAGCAAAACCTTATGGATGCTTTTGGTGCTGAAGCTTATATAAACAACACACTCAACCGGAAATATATTGCCAATATTGTTTTTAATGATAAATATAAATTAGACCGGTTGAATGCACTGGTGCATCCTGTAACACTGGCTGCCGCTGATAAATGGTTCAATCAACAAACCTCACCTTATGTAATAAAAGAAGCGGCACTAATGTTTGAAGCAGGAGCCGCAGCACACCTTGATTACGTTATCGGTGTATATGCGCCGCAACATCTGCGTTTGCAAAGAGTAATGCAGCGGGATAACTCAACACGCGAACAGGTGCTGGCAAGAATAAACAGCCAGATTGATGAAACAATAAAGATGAGGCTTTGCGATTTTGTGATCATTAACGATGAACAACAGGCTATGTTGCCACAGGTGCTGTTGCTGCATCAGAAGTTTATGAACGAAGCATCACAGCATCAATAAACTGTTCACCGGAAATAAACAATAACAACCTATTTCTGCACACCTTATTTTTTAGTACCCGCTTTATAAAAGAAATCGCTTTATTTGAGCTGTCATTCAACATAAATTAATCTCAATAAAAAGTTTGCATAACGCTATGGCAAAAACTACCGGTAATATATTAACGATAGACATTGGCGGCTCTCATGTAAAAGCCACTATATTAAATTCACAAGGCGTCCCTGTTGCTGATTATGCAAGAATGCCAACACCGCAGCCATCCACACCCATTAATGTTTTAGACCTTATAAAAGAACTCGTAAAAAACCTTACCGGCTACGATAAGATATCTGCAGGCTTTCCCGGCTATGTAAGGGATGGCGTAGTAAAAACTGCACCCAATCTTGGCACTGAAAGCTGGCAGGATTACCCGCTGCAAACAAACCTTGCTGCTTTATTAAGCAGGCCTGCCAAAGTAGTGAACGATGCCGACCTGCAGGGCATTGGTATTGCCAGCGGTAAAGGGCTTGAAATGGTGGTAACCCTTGGTACAGGCTTTGGTACGGCATTGCTGCTTGATGGTAAGTTGTTACCACATTTTGAAATAGCGCACCATCCTGTAAAAACAGACAGGGATTATGATGAATACATTGGTGAAAAAGCTTACCAGAAAAGAGGTAAAGAACATTGGAATTACCGCATGAAAAAAGTATTCGCCATTTTAAAAACGGTCTTCAATTACGATCGCTTATACATCAGCGGAGGCAACGCAAAGAATATTACTTTCAAACTGGATGATAACATGATCATTATTAATAACCGTGAAGGCATAAAAGGCGGTGCAAGGTTGTGGACGAATGAATAACCGCAAACTCATTTACAGCATGGCAAACCTGCTATAAGCAACAAAAGCAGCCAACAGCAGTAACACGGCATTAAATCCAATGGCTTTGGTTTCCTTATACTTTACGTGATGAATGATAGCCAAAAGCATCACCACAGCAATACCTGTTGCAGCAAGTGGTGTAAGCACAGGCAGCATATTTAGTGCCCACGGCAGAATCAACCCGATAGCTGCCAGCAGTTCCACAATACCAACAAACCGTACTGTTGACACAGGGAAGCGGTCTGCCCAGGTTACGGTTTTTACAAGCCTGGGAATTGGCTGTGTTGATTTGCTAACCCCTGCCATTAAAAACATGGCGGCAAGAATACCCTGGATAACCCATAGTGCGATGTTCATTATCTGATTGTTTTTAGAGAATGCAAAACTACTTATCTTTGCTTACAAAAAGTAAGCACTTTACAAAAGG
>Ga0206973_1032_pt1 | contig 40027 bp, 23 predicted proteins | sample Alteio_BWOrgHeat_83_FD_152927 | JGI IMG/M metagenome (GOLD analysis project Ga0206973, IMG submission 152927) | Enriched cells from forest soil in Barre Woods Harvard Forest LTER site, Petersham, Massachusetts, United States -... | ecosystem: Environmental > Terrestrial > Soil > Temperate forest >...
TGCATCTTATCCGTTTTATGTTGACGCAGATGGTGATGGTTATGGTTCAGGCACATTGGTAAATACCTGCGCGGTCAACGCGGCTACACCACCTCCGGGATATTCACTGAACAATACAGATTGCGCTCCGGATGATGCCACCAAATGGCAGAGTGCTTCATTGTACATCGACAATGATGGGGATGGCTATGATAACGGGACAGCAATGGTTTGTTATGGTGCAACCATTCCTGCAGGCTATGCAACAACTACTTTGGGAACCGACTGCGATGATGCGGATGCAGCCAAACATGCATCTTATTCATTTTATGTTGATGCAGATGGCGACGGGTATGGCTCGGGCATATTGGTAAATACCTGCGCTGTTAATGCAGCTACACCACCTCCGGGTTATTCACTGAACAATACAGATTGCGCACCGGGTGATAATACCAAATGGCAAAGCGCTTCATTGTATATCGACAATGATGGAGATGGCTATGATAACGGAACAGCGACGGTTTGTTATGGCGCTACCATTCCTGCAGGTTATGCAGCAACCACTTTAGGAACCGACTGCGATGACGCGGATGCAACCAAACATACATCTTACCCGTTTTATGTTGATGCCGACGGTGATGGGTATGGCTCTGGTGAACCGGTGAATGCCTGCGCGGCCAATGCAACTACTGCACCTCCGGGTTATTCATTGAACAATACAGATTGCGCTCCGGATGATGCCACCAAATGGCAGAGTGCTTCATTGTACATCGACCATGATGGCGATGGTTATGATAACGGAACGGCCATTGTTTGTTATGGTGCAACCATTCCTGCAGGCTATGCAGCAACCACTTTGGGAACCGACTGCGATGATAATCATGCTACGGTACACCCGGGGGCAAAAGAAATATGTGATGGCCTGGATAATGACTGCGATGGAAATATTGATAATATCCCGGCGCCGGTGGCAAGCTTTACCATAAGCTGTAACCTGCTTTTCCCCGGAAAGACGGCTGTGCTGACATCAACCTCAACGGCAGGCATCGGAACGATCGTTTCCTATCAATGGAATTTAAATGGAAGTCCTATAAACGGCGCAACCGGTTCAACCTATACTACGGCAGCCAATGCAAACGGAGATTATAGTCTTACGGTCACCAACAGCAATAACTGCAGCAGCACATCAGCAACTGCCACCATCAATAATCTTAGTGGCCCATTGGCAGCCGGTACTTATTCTATTCCGGCAGCATGTGGATTTGCTTCAATAAACGATGCTGCAAACTACATCAATGCAAACGGGCTATCCGGTTCCATAGTATTCAATGTGGCGGCGGGATATGTTGAAACCGCACCGGCGGGTGGTATTATCCTTGGCCAGTGCGGACTGCCTTCTTACCTGAAAGCAAATGAATCGCAAACAGTCACCTTCATGAAATCAGGCAGTGGCGCTGATCCGTTGGTAAATGCACCAGTAGGAACCGGCTCAATGGATGGCATCATTAAAATTGTCGGGATGGATTATCTCACGTTTGACGCCATTGATGTAGCAGATATTTATTTGCCGGCAAACAATCCCGCTTCTTACATGGAATGGGGATATGCCCTGCTGAAATGTGACGGGAATGACGGGTCGAACCATGTTACCATCAGGAATTGTAACATCAGCCTGGACAGGTATAATATTTATATATCCAGCGGGATCTACTCAAACAATCATACCGGCTCATCTTTAACGCAGTTAACCTATACCGGTCCTGCCGGTGACGCTGCAGCCATTGATGCTTCGCGCAACGGGCACAACGCATTTTATGGCAATACCATTCAGCATGTGCATTCAGGCATATCACTGACAGGTAACAGCGCCGGTTCGGGTTCGTTCTCCCTGAAAGATACATTGAACCAGGTCGGCATACCGGGCGCCGGCAACAACATAACCGGCGGTTACAATTATTATAATAACCAGGTAACAACGGTACTGGCTTCCAATCAGCAAAATATAAGCGTTACCAATAACTATATTTATTCCGGTTTTTCATTCACCGGCGATCCTATTTACAGTGGCACATTTAACGCCATGAACGTAAACAGTACCGGCGGAATAGTAAGCAATGACACAGTATTTTATTTCGGGCCGTTTAATACCGGGGCCTTCAAGGGAATTGTAACCAATGGATTGCCTGCAGTTACCAACAACACGGTAAGATTAGATGGTTTAAATCCCAATGATTATTCCACAACCACCGGTTATGAATGTACGATGGCTGCATCCCCGGGAGGATTGCCCACCTTCAGTTACAATAAAGTGGCTAATTCTATTTTCACAGGTTACCAGAACATTAACGGAATGGTGGTAACATTTCCGGGCGGGAGTACCGGGGTTTGTTCCAATAATAGCGTAGATACCCTGAGCCTGACAGGAAACAGCAGTCTGGGAGTTACAGGCACAATGATCTCAGTTTCGTGCGGTGATGGTTCTTCTGTTGCGGTTACAAAAAATACCGTTTCCGACCTGTTTTTTGTACCATATGGCACAGTGGCCATGCTGGCGGTGCAGGGATATAATGTGAATGTAGACAGCAATACCATTACAGGAAATTACCTGCATGGAGCATCGCCGGGCAACAGTACTTTCACCGGCATTTCCATCAATGCCAGGGCATCTTATACTTGCCGCGATAACCAGGTAGTTCACGACAGCATCTCACCAAACAGTACGAATTCCTCACTTACAGCATCCTTAACCGGTATAAAAATAAACGGGTCCTGTACTTCGGAAAATATTTCCGGCAACACGCTCTCCGATCTGCAGGCGTTGGTAGGTGGCTACAATGGAAATGTAACCGGTATTTCTGTTGCTACCAATGCTTCCGCTACCAGGTTGATCGAAGGAAATGTGATCACAAGACTGGCTTCCGGGCACCAGGGTGGTATTGTTACAGGGCTTGAGTCCGGCGACGGAGGGACGGTTACTGTATCAAAGAACAGGATCGACAGCCTGTATGCTGTTTATCCAAGAAGTATTACGGGCATACTCAATTCAGGAGGCACTGCAACTACTTATACCAATAATTTTATAGGCCAGTTGAGCTCTTCTACATTCTATCCCGGTGGAAGTACCGTTACCGGCTTCCAATACAGCGGGGGTGGTGCTGTTAATTTTTACTACAATACTGTTTACTTAACCCCAAATAATACGGGTGGCCAGTTAACTACATCCGGTGTGTATGTTACTGCTTCATCACCACTTGATATGCGCAATAATATCATTGTAAACCTTGCAGCGAATGGAAGTGCAGGTGGTAATGCCGTTGCTTACAGAAGGGCTTCACCCGGGTTTGCAGGATATGCTGCAACATCAGACAATAATATATTTTATGCAGGCACGCCCTCGGTAAATCATCTTATATACTATGACGGAACAAATGCTGCACAAACATTAGCCAGTTACCAGGATCTTGTAGCAGTAAGCGACCAGCATTCGAAAACAGAAAACGTTCCATTCTTAAATGTAAATTCAATTTTGCCGGGCTTCCTTCATATAAACCCGGGCGTTGCTTCTTACGTTGAAAGTGGCGGAGCAAATATCAGCGGTATCACCAATGACTATGAAGGTGATGTAAGACAAGGTAACCCTGGTTATGCAGGAGCCGGTACAGCACCTGACATGGGCGCTGATGAATTTGATGGTATCCCGGGTGATATAACACCACCCGCAATTACCTATACACCTTTGGGAAATGCCTCCTGTTCAGGCCCTGGCATGCTTTCGGCAGTTATTACAGATACAAGTGGTATAACCGTAGTGGCCGGTTTAAAACCAAGATTATATTATAAGAAATCAACGGACGCCAACACGTTTGCAGGAAACACTTCAGCAAACAACGGCTGGAAATATGTGGAAGCATCAAATACAACATCGCCTTTCAATTTTATGGCCGATATGTCGCTCCTGCAAACGCCTTTACAGCATGATGACAGCATTCAATACTTTGTAGTGGCACAGGATGCTGCAGGCACACCCAACGTAGGCATTAACAGCGGCAGTTTTGCAAAATACCCGCATAGCGTGGCGCTTACTGCAGCAGCATTCCCGGTTAGTAACATTGTCAATGGCGTAAAAGTGGTTGCCCCTGTTTATTATGTTGATGCTGATCACGATGGTTACGGCGATATCAACGATACCGGCACACATTATTGTAGCCCGCCGGCCGGCGTGGTTTCAGACCACACAGATTGTAATGACAATGACGCCTCTGTGCATGAGCCGCAACTGTATTATGTAGACGCAGACCATGACGGATATGGTTCAACTGTAACGGCCATGTTGTGTTCGTCAACAGCACCGGTTGGCTATTCAACCAACAATACAGATTGTAATGATAACGATGCTTCTGTTCATGAGCCGCAACTGTATTATGTAGATGCCGATCATGACGGATATGGTTCAACTGCAACAGCTATGCTTTGTTCATCAACAGCACCGGTTGGTTATTCAACCAACAATACAGATTGTAATGATAATGATGCAGGCGTTCATGAACCACAACAATACTATGTAGATAACGACCATGATGGTTATGGTTCAACTGTAACAGCCATGTTGTGTACATCCACAGCACCGGTTGGTTATTCAACCAACAATACAGATTGTAACGATAATGATGCAGGTGTTCATGAAGGTAAATTGTATTATGTAGATGCTGACCATGATGGTTATGGCTCAACCACAACAGCAATGCTTTGTTCATCAACAGCACCGGTTGGTTATTCAACCAATAATACGGATTGCAACGATAACGATGCAGGTGTTCATGAACCACAATTATATTATATAGATGCCGATCATGATGGTTATGGTTCAACTGTAACAGCTATGCTGTGTTCGTCAACAGCACCGGTTGGGTACTCAACTAATAATACAGATTGCAATGATAATGATGCAGGCGTTCATGAAGGAAAATTATACTTCGTAGATGCCGATCATGACGGATATGGTTCAACTGTAACGGCCATGCTGTGTTCGTCAACAGCACCGGTCGGCTATTCAACCAATAATACAGATTGCAACGATAACGATGCAGGCGTTCATGAACCACAATTATATTATGTAGATGCCGATCATGATGGTTATGGTTCAACCACGTCAGTGATGTTATGTTCATCCACAGCACCACCGGGTTTCTCAACCAATAACCTGGATTGCAATGACAATAAGGCAAGTGTGCATCCAAAAGCATGGTATCGCGATGCTGACGGTGACGGGTACGGAGATCCTGCGGTTTCGGTTATGTCCTGCATCAAACCTGTTGGATATGTAGTCAATAAAAAAGATTGCGATGATACCCGTGCAACAGTGTACCCGGGCGCACCTGAAATATGCGATGGCATTGATAATAACTGTAATGGTAAGATCGATGAAAATTGCATAATGGTCACAATTGCAGACAATGCTGTATTGGAAGGCAACAAAGGAACAAAGACCATGAACTTCACTGTATCACTTAATAAAAAATCATCAAAACCGGTACAGGTAAACTTTGCAACGGCTGATATTACTGCCACTGCCGGAAGCGATTACATAGCAACCTCAGGTGTATTGATAATACCTGCGGGCAGTTTATCAGCAAAAATACCGGTAACAATAAAGGGCGACAAAACCTGCGAGACCGATGAGACCTTCCGTGTTAACCTCAGTAACCCTGTTAACGCCACACTTGAAAATGGGTTTGCTACCGGAACTATCAGGAATGATGATTATGCGGCAATAGGCTATTCGTTAAATAGTGAAAGCAACTTAAGCATCAGCTTGTCGCCCAATCCTGCCGAATCCATAGTGAAAGTGGTATTGAATGGCTTTTCCGGGAATGTTACCATACAATTGTATAATGCAGAAGGAAAAGCACTGCTACAGCAAAAATTAAACACGAGTTACATGAAAATAGTGCAGCAGCAACTCGATATTGCACATTTGCCTGGCGGAGTATATATGGTCTCTGCATTTGATGAGAATGGAAACCGGCAAACAGCAGAATTGGTGGTGGCGCATTAAGCATTAGCCTCTATGCCTTATAAAAGCCTGTGATTTGTGACAGCTTTTATAAGGCATAATTTTTATTGCCTTTGCTGTATGAAGCGGGTAGTGGCCTGCAAAAGAATTAAGTAAGTTGTATGAACCTTCAGCACTGCTTCCACGCGAAGCGGCATGAAGATAACATTTCATGGCGCAGCAGGAACGGTTACCGGCTCTGAACAAAGAAGTGCAGTCAGTCCCGAAAGCATTCGCATAGGCGTCAGGTTAAGAGATAGTTGTGACCGCTTTAAATATATAACCAGGTAAAGTTCCAGGGCAATCAGAGCCTGCAATTTCAGGTTGTTACCAGTTGTCCCATAAGGCGTCCCGGCTTTTCGGGATTCGGGTCCGCACATGCGGGATTGAGCATATAATAATTGTATTTGAGTGATGTAAAAAGAAAATTAGCCTGACGCCTATGCGAAAGCATTTGGGATTGCATGAACGGGGCCTCCGCGGCCCCGGGCGGAAAAGAATACGTTAATCACAAAAGGCAAATAATGCAAGACATACAACAGCCTGCAGGATTTACAGTACAAGACACCCTGTACTTTCCTTCATGGTTGGTCCATACATGGTTCATGGTTGGTTCATGGTTGGTCCATGGTTGGTTCATGAGAGTTCATGGTTTTATCGTATCGCAGCATAGTGTAAGGTCAATAAGCACAGCCTGTAACAGATATTGGCTGCCTCATGTATTAACTGTTGTTACATGAATAACCGGAAGTTTATTTTGACGAAATATTTCAGGTATATAATCACTATTTCTCCGATCTGATAGAGCGGGGTTATACCGAAGAAATAAGCCTGCAGATAATTCCCGGTAAGATCCTGCTGTACATTCCATGCCCGCACCTTTCTTTCCGGAAATTTATCCGGTGAAATCAGAATGATGGCTTTCCGTTCACCGTTTCATGCTCATCAATTGCTTTTTTAATAGCTGAATTAAGTACAGGTTCTGCATGGCAAAGCCACTTGTCATCACCATCGTTAAGCCATTGTCCTTCTTTTGTTTTTAGTAAACGGTATTCGCGCACATCAGATATGGGTTCTACCTCCACTATATAAGCGATTTTTTCTTCTTTATTTAATTTTTTAGACGGGGAGAATAAATCCATAAAGCTTCTCTTATCTTTTTTTCTTACGCCTGTCTTTACATTTCCCCGCCTGTTGTTGGGCAGCTTTATAAAATACTGTGCCATATAAACATTCTTTATGTTCTGTAATAGAATAGCAGAGGAAATTAGAAAAAGAACAACAAAACACTACTGCACTTGTGCTGAGTGGTAAGAAATAAGGATTACGGGAAGCATAGTTAATGTAGTTAACATTTGATTTGACCCTTGGCGGTGGTTATCATATAAATCAGGAAGCATCATAAGCAAGCTTCATGTAATGCATTACTTCTTCATTTATATCTGTTTTGTACAGCATGCGAAAATGATGATTGAATTGTTTATTATCCCCGGGCACCTGTGCAATTTTCATAAAGCATAAATTATCCGGATGCGGTTCTTCAAAAGGAAAAACAACATGTATAAAATTCCTGCCTAATTGTGTTATCCATGCAATGCGTTTATGTGAATTGGATATGCCGATCATGGTTTTAGCCGCATGTAATTCTATCAGGCCAATGGTATTGTACACTTCAATGAAATAATTAAACAATTCAATAGTATGTTGTGGCTTTCCCGCTAAAAAATCAGCTATGGTTTTATGCTGCATATGGGAATTTTAATATGTTCTGCTATTAAAGTAACAGCCTTCTTTCCGTATTTCCATCTTTCGGCTTTCAACAGCAATATGTTTATCGTTACAATACCTTTATTTTTATCGCTTCAAAAGATATTATCCATTTATAAAATAAACCGCATTTACCATTATGGAACCTGTAATAAGTATCAGGAATCTTGAAAAAAGTTATGGCAATAAACAGGTATTAAAAGGCATCAACCTTGAAGTATATGCAGGCCAGGTATTGGGATATATCGGTCCGAATGGTGCCGGCAAAAGCACCACGGTAAAAATCTTATGCGGGTTGCTGAGTGATTATGAAGGCGAAGTAAAAGTGAAAGGTTACGATCTGAAAAAAGATGCATTGGCTGTAAAGGCAATGATTGGTTATGTGCCTGAACTGGCAGAATTATATGACGTGCTTACACCAATGGAATTTCTAAAACTGATGGGTAGTTTATATAATCTTGATGAAACAGTGTGTGAGCATCGCATTGAGAGAATGATGGCCGCATTTGGTTTAAAAGATCAGCTCAATCAGCGCATGGATACATTCAGCAAAGGCATGAAACAAAAAGTGCTTATTGCAAGCGGACTGTTGCATAACCCTGATATTATTATTCTGGATGAACCGTTAAGCGGATTGGATGCCAACAGCGTTATCATCATTAAAGATCTCATCAGCAAACTTGCAAAAGAAGGCAAGACTATTTTTTATTGCAGCCATATGATGGATGTTGTAGAAAAAGTAAGCGATCGTATCATACTCATCAACCAGGGTGTTGTTGTAGCTGACGGCAGCTTTCAGCAACTGCAGCAACAGGAAGGCAATAACAGCCTTGAACAAATATTTGCACAGCTTACCGGTAACAATTCCGGCGTGCACGCTGCTGATGATCTTATGCGCGCATTTGATGAATAAATTATTGTACTGTTTATGAATTTCGCAAACCGTATTTTATTAAAGTTATTCCTGTCTCCTAAAAAATTGTACAGCAGCAATGGTATAAATACAATGCAGTTAGAAAGTATTCTTACTGCAAAATTGTTGATGGATGATCGCAGGCCTCCATCTCTAATGCAGGGCCGTAACAGGAAAAAAGTAAAGAAGGAAATTAGTAAAGCCACGTTATCAACCATGTTTGTAAGTGCTGTTATGGGATCTTTATTCCTGTTCAGCTTTGCACTTAACACAACCATTGTTGCGCAGCTTACTTTTTATTTCAGCTATTTTATTTTTATGCTTTCAGCAACGCTTATTTCAGATTTTACTTCAGTGCTGATTGATGTAAGGGATAACTATATCATTCTTCCCAAGCCTGTTAACGACCGTACTATGTTGATGGCAAGGCTGCTGCATATTTTCATACACATATGCAAGCTGATATTGCCAATGCTATTACCAGGGTTAATTTATATGTCGGTTAGGTATGGCGTTGCAGGATTTTTATTATTGTTTGTATTAGGAATATTCACCGTTATATTTTCGATCTTCCTGGTGAATGCCGTGTACCTGTTTATCCTGCGCATATCAAAGCCTGAAAAGTTTAAAAATATCATCAGTTATATACAAATTGTTTTTGCTATCGTGTTGTATGCAAGCTTTCAGTTATTGCCCAGGTTAATTGGCAATATTGAGAATTTCGATTTTCACTTTACCAACAGCAGCTGGATGATACTATTGCCACCTTATTGGTTTGGAGCAGCCTGGAGCGTGTTATATAATTTAAATGGAACAGCACTTGAATATAGCGCAGCCGCCTGTGCATTGGTACTGCCATTTTTAAGTTTATGGATCGTGATACGTTTTTTAGCGCCATCATTCAACCGTAAATTATCACTTATTTCAAACACAGGCGATACAACACCTGCAGTTGCAGTAGCTGATAAAACAGTAAAGAAGAAAAAAACCTTTTCAACTGTTCTTGCTAACCTGTTTACAAGAAACAATTCAGAGCGGATGGGTTTTTTGTTTACCTGGTACATGATGTCGCGCAGCCGTGATTTTAAAATGAAAGTATATCCAACCATCGGGTATTTTCTTGTTTACATTGTAGTGTTAATCATCAACAGCAGATCTTTAAGCCTGCATGATATAGAACAACAAACCGCTGCCGGAAAAGTTGTTATCATTTCAGCATTATACTTCAGCAGTTTGCTTTTAACAATGGCCATTGCGCAGCTTGCTTATTCTGATAAATACAAATCGGCATGGATATTTTTTGTAACACCTGTAACAAACCCCGGCAATATTATTAATGGTTCTGTAAAAGCTGCGATTGCAAAATTTTTCCTGCCTACTGTTCTTGTTTTAGCTATTGCGGGCATTTCGTTAACGGGTGTTACGTTTATCCCGAACCTGTTACTTGCAATGGTGAACCAGTTGTTCATTTGTTACTTTATAGTTTATGTAGGAAATAAAGACCTGCCATTCTCTAAAACACAAAGCCTGCAGGTTAAAACAGGAAACTTTATGCGCAACCTTTTCAGAATGATCATTCCTTTTTCAATTGCTATTGTGCATTATATGATCTACACCAACATGCCTTTGGTTGTTATTGTTTTATTAACAGCTCTCGGAGCACTTTGGCTAATTGAAGGCTCTGTAAAAAAACTTTCATTCGCTGATATTAAAGCAACTTATACAGAAGATTGATCAGTGAATTAAATAACTCGCCAACTCCGGTAGAAAGATTTGATATTAATTGTTGATGCAACAATTGTAATATAATAATGCTGCAAACATTATTTACTAATTCTGTTTTGCAGGCAAGTAATTATATATTTTTATGTCTTTCTTTTAATTTCAATTCAATATCTCTGCTGTATGATTTTTAAAAAATTGTGTCTTTCCTTTATAACCACAATATTTTTTATTTGTGCCTTTAGCCAGGATAATCCGGATATAAAAATTGTAACTACACAACTTGAAAAGTTCAGGAAAAATTACCCGCAGGAAAAAGTGCATCTTCATTTGGATAAGCCTTACTATTCTGTTGGAGATACAATTTATTTTACCGGTTATGTTGTGAACGCAGAAAAAAATACTCCTTCCGTCATCAGCAATATTTTATATGTTGATTTAATTAATGATAACAGGAGCGTTGTACAAACTTTAAAATTCCCTGTTGCAGATGGAATCTCATATGGCAATTTATATATTAACGATTCATTGAAGGAAGGCAATTATCACATCAGGGCTTATACGAATTGGATGCGCAATTTTGATAATGCATTTTTTTATGATGCTGTTATTGCCGTTGGCAACGGATTCAACAATGATATAATTGCAGTGCCATCTTTTCAAATGAGTGATGCCGGTAAAACTGCAGGTACTTTCTCCCTGCAATACATGTCGCTGCACAATGCTCCTATGGAAAACAAAGAAGTAACATATAGTGTTATTATCAACAAAAAAGAAAAAGTAAATGGCAAAACTTCAACAGATAGCAAAGGCAAACTGAATATTGATCTTGCTGACCTGAAGCTACAGCCTGGCCAGCCAGCATTGCTGGTTACACATCTTAAGCAAGGCGATAAAACAATTATTACAAAAGAGACCAGGATCAATGTACCTGCTGCAAAAAATAATATTCAGTTTTTTCCTGAAGGCGGTGAAATGATCGCAGGCGTTTCCAATCACATTGGTTTTAAAGCAACAAATGAAAATGGTTTAGGTATAAATGTTTCAGGCGTTATAAAAGATGACAGTACTAATGAATCAACTCCATTTCAATCAGGTTTTGCAGGCATTGGCAGTTTTCAATTCACCCCTCAGTTTAATCATTCATATCACGCCATTGCTCAATACAAAGTTGGTAATAGCGATATAGTGTTACTGCCTAAAGCAAATCAGTATGGCTATGTTTTATCAGTAAACAATTCTGATGCAGATTCAATTTCAATCAATGTAACTTCAAAACAGGATTCGGCTGTAAACAGGATAATAATTGTCGGGCAGACAAATAACCGCATTCAGTTTGTAAAATTGCTCACACTTACTGATGGTAACTCGCATATCAGTTTATCAAAAAAGAAATTGCCGACAGGTATTCTGCAACTTACCTTATTTGATACGGTATTGCGCCCGCTTGCAGAAAGGCTTGCTTTTATTAATCATGAAGACACGCTTAGCGTACATGTTTCTTTTAATAAAACGTCTTACAGTAAAAGAGAAAAAACCACGATGCAGCTAATCGTGCGTGATGAAAAAGGAAACCCTGTTAACGGTAACTTCTCACTTGCTGTTACCGATGCAGATGCAGTGAATAATAAAAGCAATCAACCAAATATTCTCGCCGATCTTTTATTAACTTCTGATATCAGAGGTTATGTTGAAAATGCCAATCATTATTTTGATACTGTAAATGAAACAACCATTAAAGCGTTAGATGATCTTTTGCTTACCCAGTGCTGGCGCAGGTTTGTATGGAATGATGTTTTGACAAATAAGGATCCATCTATTGTTTATTTAAAAGAAAAAAGTTTGTCGTTAGCCGGTAAAGCAGTAGCTGCTAACGGTGATGCAGTTGCAGGAAAACAGATCCTGTTATTACCAAAAAAAGGGCACGGATATATTTTGGATACAATAACAGACGCCAACGGTAATTTTAATTTTACCGATATGAATTTTACTGATGATTATCCATTTGTATTGCAGGCATCAAAAACAGGTAATGGGAAAAATGTTGCTATACAAATTGCAGACTTTTCAGCTCCATCAACTGATAGTAATAAGAATGAGCCGGAGATGAAGCAACCTTATAATAGTTTAATGTTGCCATATCTAATGCAAAAACAACAGCAGTATGATGTAATGCGTAAGTATGGATTATTAAAGAATGAACAGCAATTAAAAGATGTTGTTGTTACAACAGTAATGCAAACCAGGGTACAGCAGGCTGTCGCTTCTTCTTATAATCTTAATGGTCCTGGCAATGCCGACCAGATTCTTACCTATGCAGATTTTTATAATTGTCACGATGCAAGCACGTGCCTTGCGGGTAAATTAACAGGTGTATTTTTTAAGATGGTTGTTGAGGATCCTAATGCGCCTGTAAAGGTTTGGCATTTATTGCCTTTTTCATCAAGCGGGATGGGAGCGCCAATGATGGTTGTATGGGATGGCGTGTATTTGACTGCGAAAGACCGTACATTGGATATGCGAAATATTAGTATACAGAGTGTTCAGAGCATTGAAGTTTTGCGTAGTGGTAGCTATTTAAATGTTTACGGAATGAGTGGTTCTGGTGGTGTGATAGTAATAACTTCCAAGCAAGGCGGTATAGATTATGATTCCGGCAGAATAAAAACCAAACCTTTGGAAGATGTTGTTTTTACCACTGCAAAAGGCTATGCATCTCAACGTGAATTTTATACACCAAACTATACTGATACAGCTGCATATAATTCTGTGATTCCTGACAAGCGAACCACTATTTTCTGGAAACCTGATATAACAACAGATGATAATGGCAATGCAACCATTGAATGGTATAATGCAGATAATACAGGTGGTTGTAATATTATTATTGAAGGATTATCTGTTGATGGAAAATTAGCGCATGCATCTTCCTTATATAAAATGAAATAAGAAAGTAAAATGAAAATATTCCTGCTTGCAGTATTGATCTTTTCTTCTGGTTCTCTTTTTTGCCAAAGCAGTATTTCGGGAAAAGTAGTTTCTGATAAAGGCGAAGGTTTGCATGGAGCAAGTGTATTCATCTCTAATACAAAAATAGGTACAACTACAAATGCCAACGGTGAATTTACTTTGGAACATTTGCCTAATGGAAACATTCAACTGGTAATAACTTTTGTTGGGTATGAAACAACAACAGCATTTATAGTTGCATCGGACAGAAATAAAAAATTCATTATTAAGATGCAGCCTTTGAATAATGAATTGCAGGATGTGGTGGTTGGTAATTTTGACAAACGCGGCTGGCAAAAATGGGGCAAAATATTTACTGAAGCTTTTTTAGGAACATCTGTGTTTGCTAAAAATTGCCTTATTACGGATACTGATGCTGTAAACTTTAGTTACAATAAAAAAACCAATATACTTCGTGCTTATGCTTATAAGCCCATACTTATTGATAATAATGCATTAGGCTATCATGTTGCAGTAACGTTGGCAGATTTTTCTTATGAGGTAAATACAAAGATTGTAGATTATCAAACCTACACTTTGTTTACTGATATAGATGGGACTGAAGACCAGCAACTGGAATGGAATGCCAATCGGCAAAAAGTATACAATTATTCTTTGTTGCATTTTATGAGGGCTTTATACAATAACAATCTAAAGAACGAAGGTTTTTATGTAAGACGGATTGAAAACAAACCAAATATTGAAAAACAAAGAGTGCAGGCGATATACAATAATAAATATGAACAGATAAGAGATTCTTTAAAAAGTATAACAGATAATGAAGCTTCGATTAATAAACAGGTAGAAAAACTATTTAATAAAGATTCTCTCACGTATTATAAAGCAGTACTTGAAGAAGCTGATGAAACTACTGACCTGCATTTTGAGCCGGTGAATTTTAAAGACATAGCAAAATTTACAGATAGTAATACTGTGATTTTTCATTTCAATAATGACCTGCAGGTAACTTATGTAAAAGAGAAAGAACCGGAAGAATATCTGCAATACAGAAGAAGTTTGTATCTTAAAAACAGCCTTATTACAAAAGATGATGTCAACTCAATAAGTCTCGGGTATCCTAATACAATACTTTCACTTTCGCAAGGTATTCCTGTTGAAATTTCTGAAGATGGTTACTTCACTAACATTGATTTATTCATGAACGGCTTTTGGGGTTGGTGGGAAAAAATGGCTGTTACTTTACCATATGAATATGAACCGTAAAAGTCTTGTTAACTGATTCCATTTTATCAAAACGGCTGCAAAAATTTTTAATTTTAAGATTGTTCCTTGTTCAATAAATAAACATCATACGTTAAGCCTTAACCTGCTTCAGCCATTCAATATCATCTTTCAGTAATTATAATATCGCCTTCAGGATAAAATAAGTAAAAGCAATTTTTTCAGTGTGTATTTTAAAACCATTATTCATTTTAAAACACATGAGATGCTTAAATATTATATTCAGCTAACAGCTATTCAACTCCTCTTATTCATTTCAGTTTCATTATGCGCACAAGGTGTGATTACTACGCCAAGAACGCCAAGCCCCGCTGCTTCGGTTACGCAAATAATAGGTATTTCAACAGTCACGGTAAGCTATTCAAGGCCTTCTGTAAAAGGTCGAGAAATATGGGGCGCTTTAGTGCCTTACGGATATAATGTACAGGCATTTGGTAAGGGCAATCCGGCACCGTGGCGCGCCGGCGCTAATGAAAACACTACCATTACATTTTCTAATGATGCCATGGTTGAAGGAAAACCCGTACCTGCAGGAGCATATGGTTTATTTTTTGTGATTAATAAAGACAATACAGGAGAAGTAATTCTTTCAAAAGATTACAGATCATGGGGCAGTTTTTTTTATGATTCCACACACGATCTTTTCAGGGCAAAAATTCAATTGCAGGATATACCATCAACTGAAATGCTTACCTATGAATTTCTAAACGATACTAAAACAGGTGCAGAGCTGGTGTTGAACTGGGAAAAGAAACAATTTCCTGTAAAAATAGAATTTGACGTAGATAAGATAGTAATGGATAATGCCAGGGAACAATTGAAAAATACAGTAGGCTTTAGCTGGCAGGGCTTTTTAAGTGCAGCTAATTATGCATTGCAAAACAAAACAAATATTGAAGAAGGGCTTGCCTGGGCTGATAATGCAGTAACGGCAAATAAAAGTTTTGCAACACTCAGCACAAAATCAGGTTTGCTTAAGCTGACAGGTAAAACTGATGAAGCAGACAAAACAATGAAGGATGCTGTTGATGTGGCGACGGAAAACGAATTGAATTTATATGCCTACCAGGTAATGAACCAGGGAGATATTGATAAAGCAATTGAAATGTTTATATTGAATACAAAACGCCATCCTGAAAGCGCGAATGTGTGGGATAGCCTTGGTGAGGGTTATGTAAATAAAGGCGACAAAAAAGATGCAATTGACAGTTTTAAAAAATCGCTGAGTATGAATCCTCCTGCTAATGTAAAAGCCAATTCCGAAAAATTCTTAAAGCAGTTGGGCGCTTTGTAACAGTTTTGTTTAAAGTTTTTATATGGATATTTTTTTATTGTTGTACTTTCTTCAAGTCAATAAAATTAATGCCTAAATCGTTTAAATCGTTTTGTGTAAGTTTATAAACAGAAGCTGTTTTTAGCCAGTCTATAATGCCTTCCGGCGTTAGCCAGGTTTTAAATCCATCCAGTGAGGATGTAACAATTTTTTTTCCATCAGGTGAAAAAAAAGCATTTGTAACATCGCTTGAATGCCCTGCAAGGTCAGCAAGCAATTTGCCTGAAGCGGCATCCCATAATTTAATATTCTTGCCGGCAGTAGTAAGAATTTCTTTTCCGTTTGGTGAAAATATTGCGTTGGTTACTTCGCCTTTGAAGCCGGTAAGGTCAGCGAGCATTTTACCTGAAGTCGCATCCCATATTTTAGCAGTTTGATCTGAAGAGGCCGTAACAACTTTACGCCCGTCAGGCGAAAAATCAGCTATGTTTACAATATCTGTATGGCCTTTAAGATCAAAGAGTAATTTACCTGAAGCAGCATCCCATATTTTAGCTGTTCCATCCCATGAGGTTGTAACAACTTTTTTGTTATCGGGCGAAAAACCAGCCATTTGTACTATATCTGTATGACCTTTAAGATCAGCGAGCATTTCACCCGATGCAGCATCCCATATTTTAGCTGTTCCATCCCATAAGGCTGTTACAACTTTTTTGTTATCGGGAGAGAAGCTGGCCATTTGTACTATATCTGTATCACTTTTGAGATTAGCAAACCATTTGCCCGACGCAACATCCCAGATTTTTATTGTATCATTTAAAGTGGTAACGATTTTCTTCCCGTCAGGGGAAAAATGAGCAAGCTTTGATTCTGCTTTAAGTTTAGCGAGCAACTTGCCTGAATAGGTATCCCATATTTTTATAGTATCATCAAAAAAAGTAGTAGCTATTTTTTTGCTATCAGGAGAAAAGAAAGCATTATCTACGCTGTAATATGATTCAATACTGTCAACTAATTTACCGGTACTAACATCCCGGATTTTTGCGATATAACCTTTATCAGTATACTCATCGTCAGAAAAGGTAAAGACTTTTTTCCCGTCAGGTGAGATTGCAGTAAAAGAAAGTTTGCCAATATCCGCTCCATTCTTTTGCAATATTTTACCTGTGTCAATATCCCAAATCTTAACGGTATGGTCAGCAGAAGCTGTAGCAATTTTTTTTCCATCAGGAGAAAAAGCCAGGTTGGTTATATAGTTTGTATGCGCTGCAAGGTTGTTAATCAGTTCACCTGAATTGGCATCCCAAATTTGTGCAGTGTTATCGTCAGCAGCAGTAACAATATTTTTGCCGTCCGGCGAAAATATAACCATCGATATATCATCTGTATATTTTTTAGATTGAACGAGCATTATGCCTGAAACAACGTCCCATATTTTTATTGTACTGTCAAGTGAAGCAGTAACAATTTCATTTCCGTCGGGCGAAAAAGCCGCATAAAACGAATACGAATCTTTAATATCCGACAATTTTCTGCCTGAAGAAACATCCCAAACTCTTATGCCATCATAACAGGTAGTCAGGACTTTTTCTCCATCGAACGAAAAAGCAGCGCTATACACTTCGTTTTGTTCCTCTTTAAGATTAAACATCATTGCGCCTGTAGCAACATCCCATATTCTTGCATCATTATAGGATGTAGTGAGGACTTTTTTTCCATCGGCAGAAAAGGCAGCACTATATATAGCATTGGTATCTTTTCGCAGATTAAAAATTACTTTACCTGAACTTGCATCCCAAATCTTTGCAGTCTTATCGCCTGAAGCGGTAACAATCTTTTTTCCATCAGGTGAAAAAACTGCACTATAAACCGGGCCGGTATGCCCCCGTAAAGTTGTAATCAATTTACCTGAAGCAACATCCCATATTTTAGCTGTACTATCAGCAGAAGCAGTAATAATTTTTTCTCCGTCGTTAGAAAATGTTCCGCCATATATATAGCCGGTATGCCCTGTAAGATCATCAAGCAAGTTTCCGGAAACAGCATTCCATATTTTTGCCGTACTATCAGTAGAAGTAGTAACAATTTTTTTTCCATCAGGTGAAAATGCCACACCGGAAACCATTCCATTATGCCGCAGGTTATTTTTAAAAAATATCCTTTTGTTCCTCATCGTTTCATTGAATCCTTTTAAAGCAATCTGCTGAATGCTCAGCAGAACAGATTCATTCGGATAAGTTTCCCAGGCTAATTCCGCAAGCCTTAATGAAAAAGCAGGATTTTTATCTACCTGCTCCTGTGCAAGGGCGGCAAGTGTAAGGCTTTGTGCTGTTTGGGTTTGCTGTTTTGCTTTTTGCCACATTACAAATCCAAATACGGCGAGCCCTAATGCCACAAATGCGGCAACAGAAACAATACCTGTTATGGCTCGTTGCCTCCTTTTTTCTTTTTCCCGTACTGCTTTTTCCTGCGCAGCTTTTTCCTTTATTCTTTGTAACTCTTCCTGCTTTTCTTTATCAATCCTTATCAATTCTTCCTGGTCTTCCCTTTCTTTTTTTGCTTTTAATATTGGTGCAACCAATGTGTCATGACTTAATTCATAACTTATGCCTCCTGTAGTATTAGGTTCGCTGCGTAACAAGTGGTGTATATCGTGCAGGTAAGCAAGCAGGTCTTTATCTATGCCTTTTTCTTTCAGTATAACTATATCAGGCAGGCTTACACGATTGCCATCAATGATCAGTTTGTTTTCGATGAGCACACGGGCAGCCAACCTTTTTTCAAGGGGCTCAATATTACTGATGAGCCTGTCATAATGTTGGCGGAAAACATTTTGAAGATCGCCCAGCATATCCTGTTCAACTATGAATGGTTTCTTTGGCTCTTCAGCGTTCTTATTATTTATAGCAAGCGTTTCTACAAACTGGCAGATTGTCTGCAACTGGAATGTCTCAATATTTTTTTCACCATTTTGTGTGAGATAATTCAATACCTGTTGCTTGCTTTCAACAGAATATTTAAAAGGATCACAGAGATAATACTGGCTTGTATCTGCAGCAGGTTTTTCCATCGCATCAACAGCTGCATCATTATCAAGCGATTTCAGTTCATAATAATTCTTCAGTATGTCGGGCAAATTATCTGCAAGTGTATTCAGTAAACTCATGCGGTCAGAACGTATGGAAAGCGCCACTTTTACTGAAGGTTGTTTTTGAAGGTATTCCAGTTCTGTGTTTGATAAAAATTCAGGATTGTCTTTTAAACGATTTGTAATGGATCTGCTGATATATGCCGGCAGTTTTGCATATAGAAGATCGGCAAGTTGTTTTTTAAATTGCTTTACATGTTCTGGAGGATAACTGAAAAGTTCTTCAAACTGATCAAATACAAGAATATATGTTTTGGCATTTTGACCTTCATTGTATTGAAGGCTTTTTATATGCAACCAAAGTGTATCTGTTCCGGCGTCTAACTTTCCAAGAACAGGGTTTGGTGATGCCGACGGTAATTTGGCAAGAAAAGTTTCAAGTGGTGATAAAGACTCAGCATAGTAAGTGCCAAACCTGATTTTTATAACTTCATAATTATTTGCATCATTAAACAAAGGCAATACACCTGCATTCAGTAAAGAGCTTTTACCCAGTCCTGATTTTCCATATAACAAAACCAGTTTTTCAAGAATGATAAGCTGATATAATTTTTTTGTATCTGTGTCTCTGCCATAAAACAAATGTTTTTCTTCTTCTGTAAATGGCCTTACGCCAGGATACCTGTGTATTTTATTTTGTTCTGTTATCTCAGGCATGACGATTTAAGATTGAGGTTGAAGATCAGATTTAAGCTCTTTTTCATATTGACTAATATTTTTCTTTATGTCTTCCATTTCATCTTCATATCCCATAATTATGCGGGGATTAGTTTCAGTATCAAGCTTTCGTTCATATTCTGACAGCAACTTATATTGTCGTTCTATTTTTTGTTTCAGATCTAACATGCGATCATCTTTAAGTTCATTTAATGCTTCTGTTATTTTAGCTGCAGAAAAATCCCTGAGAATGCCGGCATCTTTACATTTCTCATGCAGTGTATTTATGAATGAATTATTATCTGCTCCAAGAAACTCAATCTTAAAATGATTAATGCATAATGATTCTGTATCATTATTAAGCGCATTCGCAGATGCATAACGAATGAAGTGATATTTTTCATCATGCAGTTTTAATAAACTCAGTATAAGTTGTATGTACCATTTATCAAACTGGAAACCAAGAAATATGTAGTCAAGAGCAGTTTCAAGTACAGTTCTTAATTCAAGCGGCAACACATTGTTACCCATTAGTGCTTTGAAATAATCGTACAGGTCTTCATGCGTAAATATCAGCGTATCTTCTTTTGATACGCTTCCAAACAAATTATACAACAAAGGTTTTTCCCTGGTTGGCGGTTCGGCTATATCTTTTTTATTGTTTTTATCAAAGAATTCGAAACTGTGAGGGAAGCTGTGTTGCTCAAAGAATTTTTTTAGTAAAACATCCGGATTGATTGATACAATTGTGTGAAAAGGTATTTCTGCGATCTTTTGTATAAGATCATCATCTGCCTGCGTTTCAAAAAAATCAACGATCTTCAAAAACATTCTTGTTTTATCCTGTGGAGTTGTAAACAGGAAAAAACCATTATCGTTATACGAAATAATTTTATCAGGATTATCCGTGGCAATTTGTTTAAAAAAGACCTGTTGTTTCGAACTGCTGTTATCATCGGTTCTATAAAACTCCGGCCCTAAAAAAAGTATGCACCTCTGGCGTTGAATTGTTTTAACTATAAATTCCCAATCTACCGGTTTAACTTGAATAGACATGCTAAAGTTGGTTTATATCGTTTTCTGCTTTTTGTATTTGTTCATTCAATTTTCCAATCTCATCTTCACTCATCATTTTCTGCTTTGGATCATCACTTAACATGATCTTGTTTTCATATTCATCCACCAATTTATAAAGCCTGTCAAGCCGTTGCAATAAAGATTTTTTTCGATTATCATAGATGCCTTCAAGTGATGTATCAAGCCGTTCTTTTTTTGGCGTATCAGTGTTCGAAATTGCAGCGTTGGTTTTTCCGTTTATACAGTTTTCTACTGCTTCTATCAATGTTTCAAAATTGTTTGACCGGTGAATATCAGGCGTTAAAGAATTAATGTCTTTGAGAATATTTATTATATCTCCATAGTTGTCAAATATTTTTTTATACATCTTATAATCATCACCAATAACTGTAATGGCATCAACTCCAAATTGTGTTATAGCATCGTCTAATTCTTTCTTTTTATCCTCCCAATATTTAAGATATTGAAGCCTTGGTATAGGGTCGAAGATGTTGGCATCCTGCATTACAACAGGAAAGATGCGTTGTTGAAAATTAAGGTTGCGATAAATCTCCAGCAATTCAAACATGCAATAAGGAGACTTGAGGTATTTATCTGAAATTACTGCAACAACCGCATTGCCCTCACCAATTTTTTGCATGAATGCTGTGATCATTCCTTTAAAGCCAAGATCACGTTTATCACGTGCTAATACAATTCCCTTTTGCTTAAAAGCAGCATCAAGTTCATTTACTATGGTTTCACTTTCGCCGCCCCATGCATAGGAAAGAAAAACTTCAGGGTACTCCATTCATCGATTTTTTAAAGTATTATTCGCATAGCTTTTAGGCTAGGTTATAAATATATAATAAATTATTTTACGAGCTCTAAGTTGCAACACTACATTTAAATGCAGCATGTTTTTAAGTAATATAATTTACTTGTGCTTACTGTTGTTATTGTGAGTCTTTTGGAGATTTGTAATTAAACGCAATTTTTAATTTGCATATTCTTTCACTGCTTCTACAAATGCTTTTGCATGATCAACAGGAACGTTTGGTGTGATGCCATGGCCAAGATTGGCAATATAATTTTGAGTGCCAAAATCATCAATCATTTCTTTTACCCATTTCTTTATTTGTGGAATTGGTGCTAACAATTTTGCAGGATCGAAATTGCCTTGCAATGTAATGTTGTTATTGGTGAATGCTCTTGCATGTTTGGGTGAAACAGTCCAATCTAAACCAATAGCAGAAGCGGAACTTTTACTTAAGTCTTCCAGTGCATACCATGTGCCTTTTGGAAATAAAATAACAGGCCCGTTATCTTTTACCGCATCTGTAATTTGAAGCAAATAAGGTTGCGCAAATGTTTTAAAATCTTCAGGCGATAAAGCACCGGCCCAGCTATCAAATACCTGCACACAATCTGCGCCTGATCGTAATTGTGTTTTTAAATATTCAATCGTGATGGTTGTTATCTTTTGTAATAACTGGTGTGTAAGATTTGTTTTTGTGTAAGCAAATTGTTTTGCTTTATCCCAGGTTTTACTGCCTTTGCCTTCAACCATATAACAGAAGATCGTCCAGGGTGCACCTGCAAAACCAATTAAAGGCACAGCACCGTTCAATTCTTTTTTTGTAAGGGTTAATGCATCAAAAACATATTTCAAATGTTCATCAACATTTGATGTGTTCAATGCATCAATATCATTTTGCGTTTTTATTGTTTTTGGAAGTGATGGGCCTTTGCCTTCTTCCATCAACACTTCAACACCCATTGCCTGTGGTATAACTAAAATATCTGAGAAGATGATCGCTGCATCTACGCCAACCTGGTGCACAGGTTGTAATGTTATTGCTGTTGCAAGTTCAGGTGTTTGTACGCGCGTGAAGAAATCATATTTATCTCGCAGCTTGATGTAATCCGGTAAATATCTTCCTGCCTGTCGCATCATCCATACCGGTGGACGTTCAACTTCTTCTTTGCGTAATGCCTTTAATAAAAGATCGTTCTTTAATTCAGTCATAAAATTTGTTGCCATGAAATTCTGCAGTACAAGGGAGTGACACAACGAAGATGCCACAAAGTAATGAAGCTGGCGGCCGCAAAAATAAAAATGACAGCTATATAAGCTGTCATAAATAAGTAAAAGAATTGTTCATTTTCAATTCTTCATTGTTAATTGTTTATTGTCCCTGCGCCAAACTATATGCGCGTTTATCACCTAACAACAATAACAACTCTGATGAACATATTTTAAAATCGCCACTTAAGCTTACATACAAACCCAACACATCCTGTTGCTTCAATGGAGTATTATCAATACTTTCAAAACGCACGTTGTATTGATTAACAAGATTCGTATAAACAGAGCCTGTTGGCCAAACCTGCGTTCCGCGATTGCTGATATTAATGAGTTTGAACTTAACGCCGCCATGCCGCAAACATTGGTTGGCAATTTCAATGGGCTGCTCATCGCTTTCAATAAAAAAATCAACACCAATGATAGTTTCAGCGGCAGATTCTTTTGATTCAAGCATTACATTTTTATCCAGCTTGAACATGGTTTCTGTAACAGGCGCATCTTTTAGAAAAGGTTTTGCGCCTTGTTGCGGTTGTTTATTAAAATTATTAATAATTGCTTCTGTGAACTGGGTAGTGTTAACTGATGGAATTGATCTGTCACCAAAGTCGCCGGTATGAATGCCTTGCTCTAATGTATACAACAAAGCGTTCTCAATTGTTACTGCACTTTCCATTAAGCCCAAATGGCGCAACATGCCGATACCGCTTAACAACAATGCCGTTGGGTTTGCAATATTTTTTCCGGCAATATCCGGTGCTGTGCCATGCACCGCTTCAAATATGCAGATATGATCGCCGATGTTTGCCGATGGCGCAAAACCAAGTCCGCCAACTAAACCGGCACACAGATCACTTACAATGTCGCCCTGCAAATTGGTTAATACAATTACATCAAAATTATCAGGGCGTGTTACCAGTTTCATACACAGGTCATCAACAATAACATCATCTGCTTTTAGTTCAGGATAATCTTTTGCTACTTCCTGGAAAACTTCTAAAAACAAACCATCAGTTATTTTCATGATGTTTGCCTTGTGCGCGCAGGTAATGCGACGTGCATTTTTTTTCTTTGCCATTTCAAATGCATACTTAATAACCTGCAAGCTTCCGGGACGTGTAATAATCCTGCGGCTGATGGCAACATCATTGGTGATCATGTGTTCAATACCACCATAAGTGTCTTCAATGTTTTCGCGCACTACTGTTATATCAACAGGAATATCGGCCTTACTAAATACTGTATCAACACCATGTAGAGTTTGAAATGTTCTTGTATTGGCATAAGTATTCCATGTTTTGCGCGCTGTTACGTTTATGCTTTTTACACCTTTGCCTTTTGGTGTTTCCATCGGGCCCTTGAATAAAATACCAAGGTCTTCAATGGTTTGTTTTGCTTCAGGTGTCATGCCATTGTTATAGCCTTTATCAAACACCCATTTACCCATTTCAACGGTTACATATTCAAGCGGAACCCTTGCTTCATAAAATATCTTTAGCACAGCATCCATTATTTCGGGGCCAATGCCATCACCTTTAGCAACTGCAATCTTTCGCATGCAGCAAATGTACAGCGGGAGAAATTGATGCCGCATAAATTAACGGATAAGAAATGTTTGTTTTAAGATGCTTTTTTTATTCCGCGTATATTAAAACCCGTTGTGCGATTAACCAGGCATAAGTAAACCAGGGTATAAAATATTGTTTAGTAGTTATTAAAAACATACAAAAGAGAGACTAAAGAGGGACCAAAGAGGGACTAAAGACGTATTTTACTTATCTTTTGTCTCTCTTTGACCTCTCTTTAAACTGATATTGGTTATATTTTCATACTTGCGTAATACCTGTTAAGGAACTTTGGCTTCACTCTTCTGCCCGTTAAAATCTTTGTCATCATTTTTTTCTGCTGTTTCTTCTGCCTTATGCATTAATGAAGATAGCGCCCGGTGCATGAAAGTACAATTACAATGGTTGCAGGTGTTGGTAAGTAAGTATATAATTGATGAACTCTTTAAACTATGAATGCCATTTATTCCTGCGGCGTATTTTTTACATCTTTTGAATTTGTTGCTCCGAACATTGATAATATTTTCAGTATTGCAGGAATGCCTGCAGCTATACCACTGATGATAGCGATGACTCTTGAATAAAGCCCTTCCTGTGCTATTGCAAGAAAAACAAATACAACTAATACTACAATTAATAACGGAGTTTGCAGGCTGCTCCAGTTGCTGTGTTTGTTGTGCAACATTTGCAGGTGCGCCAGTTCAGTGCTGTCAACAGAAGTTAAAATAAAATTGCGGAAGCTGCTGTTGAAAATATGCAGGTTGCCTTCTTCTTCAACAATTAAACCTTTGCTCATAAGCATGCTCATTGCTACTGTATGGGTGATGTTTACAAGCCCGTCAGATGCGAGATCATACAAAATGAATTTTTCATCTGCAGCAAGTGAACGCCAAATGCTCATGTAAAAATTATTTGCAAGAAATTGTATTCTTAATGTCAGTTTATCTTCCCTGAATTTAGTTATTATTTTCTCTTTATCAGTTAATAAAGATTCTTTGTACAAACGCTTTAAAAATTGAGTATACTGTAATTCTTTGTCGAGGAAAAGGTCAACAGCCGTAATGCCTGTTTTTGTAGTATTCTCAAAATTGTTCTTTATAAACGGCAATATAACAACCGGGGCATTTTCAAGCGTTAGGTACATTAAACGTGCTGATGCAGTATCTAAATGATTTGTATTGTCATCTTTCTTTTGATTGAGTATTTCAAGCATTTTCAGTGGATGCATGGAAGAAACAACCCTTACAATTTTGCCACTATCCAACAATTCTTTAATGCATTTTAGTTTTTCTTGTGTAATTGCTTCATCAGCCAGGTTGTTTTCGATATTTAATAGCAGAACAAATTTGCGGGTATCATTTTTTACTGCTGATTTTATCTCTTCCCATTTGTCATTTTTATTCTCAGCAGCTTTTAGTTGTATTACATAAACTCCTTCTTCAATAAACGGAAGGCTTGCATCTTTTGGTTTATTGTTGTTGATGATTATGTTATTGAAATCGAGTAAGGATATTACATCATCATGACTAATTTTTTCTTTAACCTGTTCAATTGTTTCATCAACAGGAAGGCCGATTATCCATAACAATGGCTCATCTTCTTTTGCAATTAAATCATCTGTTGTAATGCGTGCATCTTTTAATAAGGTTATAGAGTCAAGATTTAGCGAGCAAACTTTTTTGATCACTTCGCGAAGTATCAGGTAAAAACAATACAATGCGAGCATTAACAGCAACCAAAACATAAAACCATTTTTCAACCCAAATGTTGGAAAAGTATAATTGAGGTTTTGGGAAGTAACTAATACTTGTTTTGCAACAGTATTGGTATCTGCAATTTTTATTGAATCGATTTTTAAAGAATCAACTGGTTCTGCAAAAATTTTATTGTTAACAAATAACTTATTAGGATTGTGTGTATACAAAACAGAGTCGAAAAAATTATTAAAGTATAGATTACTATCATCTGAAACGGATTTATAAAAATTATCATCGTTAATAGTAACGCCATCTTCCAGGTAAAAACCAAATGAGTTAAACAAGCGGCCTGTATTTATTTGCGTCACCGTTAATTTATTTATTTGTGGAAGATCTGCAACGGTATCAACAACAGATTTGATCCATATATTATCAGGATAAACGCCATTATTATAAATTGATATTGCAGATGAAGGTTTACCCGTAAACTTTTGCTGCAATTGTTTTACAAAATCATATTGACGATATCTTGCCAGTAAATTATTTTCATAATTGAAAGAAGCTACATAAAAGAAAAGCGCAGGTATGGCACTTGTAATAACCAGCCTTGTAAAGATCATGCGAACAAAATATTTTATAAAGCCACGATCTTTATGCTGATGATCACTTTCAGGTTCCGGCCTTTTTTTATACACTGAAAAGAAGGTATATAAAGCCCCGGTCATAATAACTTCAAACAACAACACATGCCAATAGGTGCTCCACGCTAGCAATATTATTGCGAATACATTCAGTATGGCTAAGAAAGCAGCACTACATATGTTGCAGTTAACTTTATAATTCTGGAAAGTTTTATTTTTTCCCTTCCTGTACTTATACAGGAAAAGAGAATTTATAAATATGGTTGAAAGCGGAATACTGATGAACAACACAAACAGGTATGAAAGATAGTCGTAGAAATGTGGAAAAAGAAAAGGAATAAGAATTAAAACAACGATCAATATGCTGTTGCCTGTTGCAGCGATTCGGTATTCGTTCTTGGAACATTTTCTTGGCCATATCCAGCTTGTAACAAAATATTGTTTTTTGAAAAGTGAACGCCTTGAAGATGCAGCGATGAGTATAAACAGATCAAGTATTACTACGATCAAAAACACTAATATCATTCCCCATGTGAATGAGAACGTTTCAATCTGAACAGAGCCGGGAAAACCCTGGTCGCTCATGATCACAATAAAATAAGGCAGATCTTTCATAGGTTTCGCTAATACAGAATAAGTGCCTTCATAATAATTTGTAGTAAATTCTTCGCGGAACCTTCCTGCCAACGCATCATCCAGTTCTTCACTGTCGGAGAATTCTTTCAAAAGGTTTTCATTAAGATTGCGCTCAGATTTTGAATGATAATCAACATTTCCTTTATTATCTATAATAGCAAAACTGTAACCTGCAGGCATTACAACATTGTCAAGGCTTTTAATTGTAAATGATAACGCTACGACTTTTGCGCTTGCGTTTTTACTTTTAAGTGTATCCAAACAAGAGCGCTTGCTGATAATGGTTCTGAAAGAACCTGAAGTTCTTGATATAACCTGGTCAAGAACAAAAGAAGTATAAGGTTTGATATTTAATAACGTGGTATTACCATCCTGTATTTTTTTAAAATAAGGGCGATAATTATAATTTGCGTGTATGTTATTTTGATTAGCTGTGGTCCAGCCATATTTTAAAAACCCGTTGCTATCAAGCCAGTTTACTTCACTATAATTTATAGAGCAGGTCAGGCTTTTTAAAATACCCAATGTGTCATCATGGTATTCTCCTGAAAATATATTTTCGCCGGTTTTATATTTCGCCGAATTTTTTCCAAGATTCTTAACGTCGTAAAACATTTTATGACTGCATGCAACTGTATCAAAATTTTGCAGGCACATAAATGCAGCATCAATTTCGCGCGTAAATGAAGAAGCAATAGTATCAGCAAGAAAATTTTTCGAATCTTCTTCAATATCGGGCTTAAAAGGATTGTTGTAAGTGAAACATAACAGTACAACAAGTGATATCAGCAATTTGGCTACCACTGCAGATGCAGCGGCATCTTTCATATCTATCTTGTCATATTTTCCCTGGAAATAAATCTTGATCCACGGAAGAAATAATAATATACCTAAAGCGATAATGATGGCTAATATTATTACGCCGGCAGGCAATTGTTTTTTTTCTGCGTCAATTGTTTTTTGTGAAAGCAGCCCGGCTATGATAAGCCTTCCATTGCTGAAAAAATTAATTGGCTGAAGAAATATCTGGTAATCTACTCCGCCTACTTTTTGTTTTATTATATTGGCACCTGTCATGTTTTTACCGGTAGTAAGCAAAGAGTCTTCATTTTTTATATCATACCCGAGACCTGAGTGAAAGTCTTCGTAAATATATTTTCCGTTATAAAAAATAACGTAATGCTCAAACAGGTCGGTAGTAAGCAGCGGGCTGATAAATTTTCCAAAATCAGATGTCATGACCACAGTGTACTGTGAATCTTTTTCCGGAATTTTTTTAGTAGCAGCAAACGTTAATTTATTTGACAGAGAATCCCATCTGAGAATAAACAGTATGCTGTTCGTATCTGCTTTGGTTTGATTATGATCCTGAACAAAAGTCTTTTTTTGTTTGCCTGAATCAAGTGAACTTTTATATGCGGATAATGTTGCGTCGGGAACAGTATAACCTTTGATATATTTTTCAACCGAATCAGGATCATTGTCAACGTAAGCATTCAGTAAATTGGCAAGCAATGTGTCGAAGCCAAGAATTTTTACGCGCACATTTTCATCAGCCTTTTGCAGCCAGCGAAAGTGTTGTTCTTCGAGCGCCTGTTCATTCTTTGGGATGTAATCAAAATAATACCAAACCACTGCCAACGACAAAACAACCAGTGTTATCAAAATGGTTGTTTGCTTTTTGCTTATGGAAAAAAGTTTTCGCATAGCTCAGGTCCTTCTTTAAAAAATATACCTTGTATTTTCGGTTTTTAATTTTACGAATAGATTATTTATCGTAAAAATTTATCAGGCTATAACAAAACTGCTTGTATATATAAAGCCTATTGAGTGCCGTGCGCTCATCTATGGAATAATTCCAGTCAGAAAAAAATATTATAACAAGTACTGATCATTTATATATTACTGCAAATTCACCAGGTATGCGGATGCCGGTTAGCTTAACTACAAATGTAACAGTTTATTCAAAGAAAGAAACTAACATTCAACCAGCTATTCATGCTTTTATAATGCAACTGTAAACTGCTATCGGTTTTACAGAAATGTGTTCTCTTTGCAGATCATACTTTCAATTATGAACAAACATTTCTACGTTTTGCACCTGCTTCCTTCACGAAAAGATTTTGCATCAACCATGACAGATGATGAACGATCTGTTATGTTGCAACACATCGAATATTGGAAACAATTCATGCAACAGGGAAAAGTATATGCCTTTGGCCCGGTGATGCATCCTGATGGTGTGTATGGGTTGGGAATTGTTGCGGTTGATGGTGAAGATGAATTAAAAAATATCATCGATAATGATCCCGCAGGTAAAATAAACCGTTATGAGTTTTTTCCGATGAGAGCTGTTGTGCCTGAATTAAAACTTAATTAAAAACTATAAAACACAGTGAAATAATAAATTAAAATATATCCTTGGCTAAAATTTTGTAATTAGCAATCTCATTTAATAATTAAAACGTCATATCGTGAAAATTAATCTCAGTTTAATGATCGGTGCTATAGCTCTTTTATCTGCTGCAAGCTGTGTAAGCACCAAAAAATACCAGGCATTACAAACAGAGAACAGTTCATTGCAGGGAAAGCTTAGCGGCATTTCGCAGGAAAATGAAAACTGTAAAAATAATCTTGGTTCAGCCAATGTTCAGATAGCAGGTTTGCAGGATCAATTACGCGCAGAACGCAGCCACGTGGAAGCTTTACAATCATCATTGGATAAATGCCTTACTTCTACCAGTTCGGGCAATACAAATATTTCCAAGCTGATTGATGAAATCAATGCATCAAACAAATACATACAGGAACTGGTGAATTCAAAAAACAAAAGTGATTCATTGAATATGGTATTAACCAACAACCTTACAAGATCATTAAGCAAAGATGAAATGCAGGATGTTGATGTTAAAGTGTTGAAAGGCGTTGTTTATATTTCGCTTTCAGATAACATGCTGTACAAATCAGGCAGCTATGAAATATCAGATCAGGCCAGTCAAACTTTATCAAAAATCGCCAAGATTATTACAGACTACAAAGATTATGATGTGCTGATAGAAGGTAATACTGATAATGTGGCAATAACAAAACCAAATATTCGTAATAACTGGGATTTAAGTGCACTGCGTGCATCATCTGTTGTGCAGTCTTTACAGAATAATTTTGGTGTAGATCCCAAACGCTTAACAGCAGGCGGCCGCGGTGAATACAATCCAATAGCAGGCAATGACACTGAAGCCGGTAAAGCACAAAACAGGCGTACAGAAATTATCATCACTCCTAAACTTGACCAGTTTATGGATTTGATAAACAAAGCTCCTGACGCTGATTCTACCAGCACTACCAATCCATAAATTTTTTTAATAGTAATTCAAAACAGGGTTTTATGCTTTTATAAGCTAAAGCCCTGTTTTGTTTTGCGGAAGTTTAATGACCTACTTTTATTAAACATTTGCGTTGTATAAATAAAAATCTATGCGGAACTTAATACTCGTTGTTCATATTTCTTTGGATGGCTTTGTTGCAGGCACTAAAGGAGAATTGGATGGATTTGATGCCAGCGAAGAAAATCTTCGATTCGTGTGCAGTTTAACAGAAGGAGCAGATGCAACTTTGATGGGAAGAATATCATATGAACTGCTCAACGAATGGTGGCCAACTGCTGCAACCCGTGCCGGCGCTACAACTGCGCAGATTGATTATTCCAACTGGTATAATGCAGCACAAAAAATAGCCGTCTCCAAAACATTGCCTGATGAACATCTGCATAATACTGTGATCATTCGCGATAATATTGAAGAAGAAGTTAGTAAGTTGAAACAACAGCCTGGTAAAAACATATTGATATTCGGAAGCCCTTCAATAGCACAGCTTTTAATAGAAGCTGATCTTATAGATAGTTATTGGATATTTATTAATCCTGTAATTTTTGGAAAAGGAATTAAACTGTTTACGGAATCATCGAAGATGTTGAAGTTTACGCTCGTTTCTTCCAAATCATTTCCTAATGGTGAATTCGGGCTGCATTATGTTGCGCATGCATAAACGCTTTAATCATTTACTGTTGTTACCTGTTTAACATTTCCCGTACGTTTCAGTACACCCCAATTCTGGCTTTCACCTTTTGCAGCTTTTCTCATCGATCTGAAAAGTATAACATACATCAACTGGCGATAGATAAGCCTTTGCGGAATCAGCCAAACCAGCTTTGATAGTTTTTCTTTTTCGAATATAAAAGCAATTATGCTTACCATTATATCAACACTAAAAAATACTACGTAATATAAAATGATCTTATGCAGGCTTTCAGGATCATTACGGTTCCATATAAGGCTTACGATAAACATTACATCTGCAAGCGGAGCAATGATGGGTAAAATTATCTGGAACAATAAAATATTAGGAAGCGCAACCATGCCTAATCCTTTATATGTTGGATTGAAACATGCATCCCTGTTTTTATAAAAGGCTTGCATAATACCATAGCTCCAGCGAAATCTTTGCTTCATGAATTGCTTTAAAGTTTCAGGCGCTTCTGTTACTGCAATTGCTTCTGTGCAATTCAAAATAGTATAACCATTTCTTAATATGCGAATGGTAAGGTCACAATCTTCTGCCAGCGTATCTGTAGTAAAGCCACCTGCTTTTTCAATCGCTTCTTTTCTAAAAGCACCAATAGCGCCGGGCACAACTGTAATGCCGTTGATAAGATCAAATGCCATGCGATCAAAGTTTTGCGCAGTAGTGTACTCAATACTTTGCCATCTTGTGATCATGTTTTTCTCATTGCCCACTTTTACATTGCCTGCAACCGCTCCTATTGTCTTTCCATTTGATGGAAGCGAGAGCATTTTTCTCATTAACTGGGTAATGGCATCCTGCTTTAATTGTGTATCTGCATCAATGCACACAACAAAGTCGCTTGATGTATGACTGATGCCGTAATTCAGCGCAGAAGCCTTGCCACCATTGGGTTTGGTCAATACATTAACCTGCTTGTTGTCGCAAAAAGCATCATATACTTTTTGATAGGTTGAATCTTTTGATCCATCATCAACAAAAACAATATTGAACTTTGGATAATTCTGCTGCAGCAAATTGCGGATAGTGTTTACGGCATTTACTTCTTCATTATAAGCAGGCACAATTATGCTTACAAAAGGCACATCGGCAGGCAAAGCAGGTACAGGATTTCTGCGGTTTTTTGCTCGTTTTATTAAAGCCATTACAGCCATCATTACAATGCGTGCCATACCTAAAAAAATGGCCACCCAAAATGTTACAGTAAAAACATTTCCTGCCCAATAACCAAATGTTGCAATCCTGCTGTTCAGATCAACCAGGCTGCTGTTTGCAACCGGCATTACCACATCTTTTGTAGTATGCAGCAACTGTGCTACACTGATGAACTGTATGTTTTTACTTTTGAAATAATGTATGATGCGCGGTAATGCTTCAACCGTTGCTTCCCTGTTGCCACCTGCATCATGCAATAGTATAATTCCTTTGTCAGGGTTGGCCTGGTACTGAGTTATTACTCTTTGATAAATACTGTCTGCGGTAACGCCCGGTTCCCAATCTTCGGGATCTATACTTTCACCAACGGTATAATAATTTTTTTGTTTGCTGATGGCGATTGGCCTTAACTCAACTTCAGTTGTTGGTTCAGAGTCTGCATTATAGGGAGCACGAAACAGCACCGTACTTCTTCCTGTGATGGCTTCTATCAGCAGCCGCGTTGTTTCAATTTCATTCACCGCTCTTTCCGGACTAACCAGTGCAATATTTGGATGCGTAAAAGTGTGATTGCCTATTTCAAAACCATCCTGGTAAATCTGTTTCACCAACGGCAGATTATTTTCTGCCTGTATGCCTATTATAAAAAATGCTGCAGGCACTTTTTCTTTTTTAAGTATATCTAATATCTCCGGCGTATAAGTAGGGTCGGGGCCGTCATCAAACGTAAGTAATACCTGGTTATTTACAGCGCCATATCTTTTTATAACATAAGTAGTAGGCAATTGTTCATACAATTGTTCGGTAATACTGCCCTCTGTAGAATCAACCGATATTTTTATCTTGCCCGGCCCCGGTGCCGTAAGCACACTCAACACTTCGCCATCACCGATATAATCAGGAGAGCCGGTAGGAGTGCTTACATTTTCCAATAGAGAAAAATCAAAGGGTTTTTGCTGCATGCTGCGGTTATCAAGGCTGCGGTTATAAAAAGTCCATAGCCTTTCATCTTCACTTCCCAAACGCCACAATGCAGTGCCTGCGGTGCCATATTCATCAGCAAATCGTATTGTATTAAAATTTGAGATCGCATCTGTAAAATAAACATCGTGATGAATACTGTCGCCATCTGTGTAACTGTAAGAATCATTGTAAGTATCATCATCAAATTTTATTGTAGCATTAAACTGCTTGGCAGTTGCTATCGCCTGCTGGTAAGTTACACTTGAAGCTTCATCGCCATCAGGCCAATCGTATCCATATCCTGCAAAGCTCAAAATAATTTTGTTTGATGGAATACTTGCTGCTGCTTCATCCAGCATTTTTTCAATCCATTTCTGGCTGCTTACAGGGCCGGGAACACTGCTGCCGTAATGTTCATCATAAGCCATCAAAAAAAGATAGTCGTTATAGTTTGCAAGCTCCTTTACGTTATAATCTTCATCTTCCGGTATAATATCCTGCGTTACCAAAAAGCCCTGCGCATGCAAAACAGTGTATAAATCTTTTTGAAAACTGATAAGCGCTTCATCTCCCTTTTCATCTAATTCTTCAAAATCTACATTAATACCCTGCAGTTTATATTTATGCAGTGCGTTTGCTATTTCCTGAATAAGCTTTTGTTTCTTCGAAGGGTCGTGCAATATGCGATGTACAAGCTTGCCGTTGAAATCTCCGCTCCTTGTTTTTATATCAGCATTATCAATCATTGGAATAATAGAAACATGATTTCTCTTCATCAGGTTGTATGCAGCAGTATCTTTATCTATCTCCGTTACAAGCGTGTCTGTATTGGGATCAATAAAAAACCATTCTGGCATAACCATGTTAAGCTTACCGATATTTCTTTGGAGCGAATAACCTGCCTGCGGATCCCAGTCAACCCAGAATGCAGCTCTTATTTCTGTTGTGTTAGGCTTTACAACGTGCGTACGGAGCGAATCATTTTTTTGCTTTGCTAACAGGAAGGAGTTAAAGCCTTTATACTTCTTCAGGTCCTTGGATGAAAGCTTGATGGGTGTAACAGGTTTGGAGAGATGATTAAAGGTTGAGCTTCCGTTGGAAAGTATTGGTAAATCGGGTGCCAATCCGCGGGAGAGCGTGATTACAACTATTGGAATCATGAGCAGTAACATAAATATCAGAAATCTTCCCACCCATTGAAAACTTCTCCATCGCCATTTTGATTCTGTTTGAAAAACCTGCCTTCCCTGGCTCATATTAAATAACTGTTTTGCAGACCGGTTAATTATTTATTTTAAAGACAGCAGGTATCGAATTTAATTTACTAAAGATATGATAAAACAAAGCAGCACTAAAGATACCTGCCGGCTGTCATCTAATTTTTTTTAAGCAATTATGGTATTGTTAATAGAGCCAGGAATTTTATTTAGCTGCTTCTTTTATGTCGCTTATCTCCAAAACATTTTTATTATAACCTTTAATTACACAGTTTATCATTGCCTTTCCAACTTCCGATATTGATAATACAGTTTTAGGCGAAAAAGCTTTCAGCACTTTCGCAATAAACTTATATGCACCATTCCAGTTCTTTTGGTCATCAAAAGGCAACATCGCGCCGGGACGAAAATTATATTCTGCTTTAAAGCCTAGCTTTGCAAGGTCATTTTCAGTTTTGCCTTTAACCCTTGCCCACATCACTCTGCCTTTTTCACTACTGTCTGTCTGGCTTCCCGATACATAAGTAAATACCATGTTTGGATTGTATTGCAACAGCACTTTTGCAAAAGCTAAAGTTGTATCGTAAGTAATACGTGTGTATTTATCTTCTTTCATACCAACACTGCTAATACCTGCGCAAAAAAAGCAGGCATCATATCCTTTGATCTGCCCGGCAAAATTGTTCAATTCAAAAAAATCAGGAACGATTAGTTCTTTCAGTTTTGCATGTGCGAATTCATAATGTTTGCGGTTAACAATAAGCACTTCACTCACATTTGAGTTTTGCAAACATTCAAGTAATACACCTTCACCCACCATTCCTGTTGCGCCCGTAATAATAACTTTTATTCCAGCCATGATGTTGTAATTATACCGGCAAAGATTGCAAGAAAAAGTATATAACTGTTTGTTGAAAATATATTCGGGAAACTTAGCTATGCAAGTTTACAATATCATCGTCAATACGACGTGGTTTTTGCGTTTTACTGTTCAAAGGTATCCAGGTACTTACCGCACTGATTATTTTTTTCCCGTCAGATGAGCGGATCACTTCATAATATCTTTTCCATGTAACATTGGTATATTCTCCCGTCCAGGTTGATACTACCAACTCATCATCTAAAAATGCCTGGTTATAATAATCAATTTCGTGACGCCTTACCATCCATATAACTTCTTCCTGCAACCATGCCGGCGCAAGCGATTGCCAATGCAACGTTGCTGCGTCCTGCATCCACTGCACATAAATTACATTGTTTACATGCTGCAATGCATCAAGATGTTCGGGTGTTACTTTTATTGTTATACTGAACTTTTTGTTTTCCGGCATTTTGAAATATGAATGTTTGTTTCTGCAAATAAAGAAACAACTTTTTGGTTATTGTTAATTGGTTGCAGGATTAAAAAGGATGCAAAAAAAGAATCTGTGTGTATGTAAACAAAAACAATATTGTATTTGCAATGAATAAAGCGGCAATCTTTTTTTCATTACATGCACACTTCAAAGCTATTGCGTATAAATACTGAAGCATGCCTGTGGTTCGGGTCAATTGCTTAAAACACTACTGCTGTTACCACCAATACCGTACAGCATATAAAGGTAAAAATCATTTCCTTCTTCAACCGGTAAACATGAAAACAGGTATTTCAATAGTACCTGTAAGCAGATTTATTCGAAAAAAATACGATATAACTTCGATATTTCTTCAATACAATAGATCGAAGTTATATCGAAATTATATCGAAGAAATATCGAAGTTATATCGAAGAAATGCTTTAGTTGATACAAATTTGTCTTGAAACAATAATGAAAAGAGTGATTAATATAATTGCAGGTGATCTGCAGTGCATAAAATTTTATCCTGAAATAATTCCGGGTTTATCAATCTATTCCTGGAGATATGTAACAGGCCTATGAACAATTAGTTGCACCAGGGTTTGATAAACATCTCATGAAAGAATAATTTTATGATGCAGTAAACCAAATATATGATTGCAAGAATCTGGCATGGTTACACAACCATTGAAAATGCAAAAACTTATGAAGAACTATTAAAGCATGAGATATTCAAAGGCATTGCAGCGAAAAATATAAAAGGCTATAAAAAAATTGAATTATTAAAAAGAGCGTTGCAGGATGAATGTGAGTTCACCACTATTATGTGGTTTGAAAATATTGATGCCGTAAAAGCATTTATGGGCGAAGATTATGAAACAGCATATGTATTGCCCGAAGCGCAGCAACTGCTAAAACATCATGATATAAAGTCTGTTCATTGCGAAGTGATCCATGAATTGAATTATGACTGATGTTATAATTTAATAAACTCATCAACCTTACATTTGTTGTTCAAAAAATATTTTTATGAGCGTACAGGACAAGTTAAAAGCAATGTTCCAGGAAAGAGCAGATGAACAGGAAAAGTTTCTGCAGGATAATGCAACAAAAGAAGGTGTGGTAACATTGCCATCCGGTTTGCAGTACACTATTTTACAGGAAGGCAATGGTAATAAACCCGGGCCTGCCACAATGGTTACCGTGCATTATGAAGGCAGCCTTACTGAAGGGAAAATTTTTGACAGTTCATATAAACGTGGCAACCCGGCAACATTTGGTGTGCACGAGGTAATACGCGGCTGGACAGAAGCTTTACAACTGATGCCTGTTGGCAGCAAATGGAGATTGTTTATACCATCATCATTGGGTTACGGAGAAAGAGGTGCAGGCGGTTCAATACCACCTTATTCAACTTTGATATTTGATGTTGAATTATTGGATATGCGTTGATGATGTATCATTCTTTATAACAGTTAATATCCTGCAGCCATTCCATCTTTTCTTGGGTCTGATGCACCATGATATACCTTGTTTTTTGAATCGTATTGAATGCATTGATAGCCGCCATAATTACCCGGTTGCTGCCATGCAACTTTATGTCCGTAACCCAGCAATGTTCTTATTGTTTCAAAAGAAAAGCCTGACTCAAGATAAATAGTTCCAACACCAGTGCTTTTTGCTCCGGTTGGTTCAGATGAACCCTGGTGGTCTATGCGTGGTGCATCACCGGCTTCCTGCGGATTCATTCCAAAATCAATCATGTTTATTAAAACCTGCACTTGTCCTTCGGGTTGAAAACTTCCGCCCATTACACCAAAGCTCATGTAAGGCTGATCATCTTTTGTAACAAACGCAGGAATGATGGTATGAAAAGGCCTTTTATGCGGAGCATAGGAATTGTTTTTTCCTTCTTCCAACGTAAATAACCTGCCCCGGTTTTGCAACACAAATCCTAAACTATCGGGCACTATTCCACTGCCAAAAGCAAAGTAGTTGCTTTGTATTAATGATACCATATTGCCTTCTGAATCTGCAACAGTTAAGTAAACTGTTTCACCATCTTTCAATGATATATCACCTGCAGCAAAATCATCGGCAGCATGATCAGGTTTTATCAATGCTCTTCGTTGTGCAGCATATTCTTTTGATATTAATGTTGTAACAGGAATATTTGCAAAAGCAGGATCTGCATAATATTTAGCGCGGTCTTCATACGCAAGCTTTTTCGCTTCAACAAACAAATGGATATGCTCTGCGCTGCCGAATGCAATTTTGCTGAAATCAAATCCTTCCAGAATATTCAGCATTTGTAAAACAGCAATGCCTTGCCCGTTAGGCGGTAACTCCCAAACACGATAACCGCGATATGTTGTTGAAACAGGCTCAACCCATGTTGCAGAATCATCAGCTAAATCTTTATAAGAAAGAAAGCCGCCATTTTTTTTCATAAATGCATCAATCGTTTTTGCAATGTCGCCTTTATAAAAAGCATCTCTTCCGCCTGTTGCAATTTTGCTCAATGTATTTGCAAGCTGAGGGTTTTTAAACACTTCACCTTTTTGCGGCACTTGTCCGTTTGGATAATATAAAGCTGAAAAATCTGGATAAGCAGCGTATGTAGTTTTTGAATCATTCAATTCATACGCAAATTCATCTGCAATCGGAAAACCATTGCGCGCATAACTAATTGCAGGCGCAAGTATTTGCTGCATGGTTAATGAACCGAATTTTTTGTTGAGTGCAAACCAGCCATCAACGCAACCGGGTGTGGAAACAGGCAAAGGTCCATACAAGGGTATTGCAGTAAAATTTCTTTTTTTGAATTCATCCATCGTTAACGCATACGGCGAATGGCCCGAAGCATTAATGCCATACAATTTTTTTGTTTTCGCATCATATACAATTGCAAACAGATCGCCGCCTATACCGTTCATCTCAGGTTCAACAACACCAAGCACCGCATTGGCTGCAATGGCAGCGTCAATTGCATTACCGCCTTGTTTTAGAATATCAATGGCAGCCTGTGTTGCCAGTGGGTGACTGGTGCAAGCCATACCATGTTGTGCAAGCACTTCAGAACGCGTTGCAAAAGTTTTTCCATTTAAACGATCCTGTGCAGCAGTGAATAAAACACAGAAGAAAAAGCAAGTCAGTATGATTGTTTGTTTCATGATAAATTTTAATTAATCAGCAAACAAGAAAGAAGTAATCAATAAAATTAACTATAAGCTGTTAATTGAAATGTGCAGAGTATAATAGTTTTATTGATCATACACATTAGTAGAAATGACTTGTATTTTTTTAATTTCAATTAATCGTGTAATATGCACGCGAATACCAAATACTGTTTTGTGAGTGATTGTTTTTGCTGTAAACTGATATTCTAAACCATAACATTTACTATAATCTTCAAATATTTATTCTTTAATTTTTAAATCCCAAACACATGAATTATTACATTCAGGCATTACGTAAGTATGCAGTTTTCAGCGGAAGAGCAAGACGCAGTGAATACTGGTACTTTGTTTTGTTCAATTTTATTTTTACAATCGTTGCAACAATTTTGGATAATGTTATACACGATACTTTTAGTTTGCAGGGCGTACCGATTTTATATGGCTATGTTTATTTGGTGTATGCACTGTTTGTTTTTTTACCAAGTTTATCAGTATTGGTAAGGAGGCTGCATGATATTGGAAAATCAGGCTGGTTTATATTCATAACTTTAATTCCTATTGCCGGTGCAATATGGTTGCTGGTGCTTCTTTTTAAAGACAGCCAGCCGGGCGAAAATGAATACGGGCCAAACCCGAAAGGCATTGGCAATTAT
>Ga0206973_1033_pt1 | contig 39736 bp, 33 predicted proteins | sample Alteio_BWOrgHeat_83_FD_152927 | JGI IMG/M metagenome (GOLD analysis project Ga0206973, IMG submission 152927) | Enriched cells from forest soil in Barre Woods Harvard Forest LTER site, Petersham, Massachusetts, United States -... | ecosystem: Environmental > Terrestrial > Soil > Temperate forest >...
TCACAAATAATTATAAAAGAAAAGCAACGCATTTTATGGCGTTGCTTTTTTGTTTTATGAGGGCTATGTTATTTTATTTGGTTTAATTCATTTTTTTCTGCATCCATCAGCACATAAGTTTTTACATCGCAGATGAGCATTTCATCCAAAGTATTTACAACATCTGAATATGTTGATTGATCTGTTGGTTTGATCAAAACGATCATTTCATCATTCTTACCATATTTATTTCTTACTTCATTCTTCTTTTGAATAATAGCTGCACGCATTGATTTGCTATCGCTGCCAAGGTCTTTGATATTCTTTATATCAAGGCCATTATATGCATACACTTTATCGTTTGCGCCAAGTATTAAATTAAGTGTTTTACTATCTGCTGCCAGTGAATGATTTGTTGTATCATTATCATCGGGCATAACAAGCTTCATTGCTTTGGGTTGGGAAATAGTTGTAGTAAATACAAAGAATGATATTAACAAAAAACCAAGATCGACCATGGGTGTAAGATCAACTCGCAGCGATGCTTTTTTTGATTTGTGAACACCCGCTTTTTGTTTATGTTCACGCTGTAAAATGTCTGCCATAGTTTTTATTAATGAGATGAAAACTCTCGTTCATTCCATAAAAACTATTCACCGGTTATTTTTACAGCAGGTTCATTTAAAATTTCTTTCCCGTTCTTTAATATTATAAATGCGTAAGGGAGGGAGCCTTCTTCGCCAACAACTATTGTTCTGCATATATAAGTGTAAACACCATTCTTAAAAATATAGTCATGATTGCCGCCACTTCCATCAAACCTGATCTTACCATTCATTAAAATAAGATCAGGTTTATCTGATTGTTTTTTATTGATTGACCACGATGCATACCGATAATTATAATCACCCATGTCATCAATTCTTATCCTGAATTTTTTTGTTGCCCAATACAACACCGGCTCTTTAAATTTTTGTAAACCGGGATACAATTTTGATTTATCAATTAATAAAAGGCTGTCGCGTTTTTGTTGTTCAATTTTAGATTCGTAATTAACCGCCTCAAGATCGCCATCGTAATCAAGCCATAATTCTCCATCTAACAACATAATACCTCTATAACCCATTTTGCTCCAATCTTTTTTTATATCTGAGTTGATGATCAACTTCACAAGGCTGTCATCAAATACTTCATGATAGCGATTCTGAAAATCTTCTTTTGATTTGATATCAGGAAGTGGTGTTTCCCTACTTAATGGATAGATCGTGTTTTCGGCAATTTTTTCAATGCTGTCATTTTTAATGCAGTCAATAAACTGATTCACCACTTTGTAATAATCAGTATCCTGGCTCATTGCACTTCCACAAAAAGTAATGGAGACGCTGATCAGAAATCCAATAAGGAAATATTGGTTTGTTTTACGCATAAAATTGCTATCAGGTATTTTATGCGAATTTATAGGATGATGCCAGAGAGTTTCATTATGAGATTTTTGCCTTCACCAAAATGACAAACGAGCGGTCTGTTAGGTCTATTAATTCTTAACATCAAAACCATCTGAGAATAAAACGCAACCACTTGCACATCATGCCTGACTTGACCCGGTATCTTACAATCAAAAGCTTGAAAACATTTATATACACTCCAACAAAACTGCGTATACTTTATCAAGTTCTTCATCAGTTATGCAATAAGGTGGCATAATATAAACCGTATTGCCAAGCGGTCTTAAATAAACATTTTTATCCAAAGCTTTTTGTATAATGGTTTGGCTGATAGAATTCAAATAAACATCATCGCCTTGTTCAATTTCAAATGCGAGAATAGTACCAAGCACACGCACATTTTTTATACCATTCAATTGCCTTAATTGTTGTGCGAGCGCAATATTTTTCTGTTCGATGTGGTGTATGTTTTCAAATACATTATTTTTTTCAAATAAATCAAGGCTTGCATTTGCAGCAGCGCACGATAAAGGATTTGCAGTAAAAGAATGCCCGTGAAAAAATGTTTTGAGTGCATCATCATTTACAAAAGCATTATAAATATTTTCAGTGCAGGCTGTAACACCCAAAGCCATTGTTCCGCCGGTTAACCCTTTGCTTAAACAAACAATATCCGGCTTTGTTTGTAAATGTTCGCTTGCAAACATTTTACCCGTTCTTCCAAAGCCTGTCATCACTTCATCTGCAATGCAAATGATATTTTTTTCTTTGATGAAATGCAGCAATTCATCCAGCAAGGTTGCATTATACATTTTCATTCCGCCCGCACCTTGAACCAATGGTTCATAAATAAATGCAGCAATTGAATCTGCATGTTGTGCTATCTCTTCTTTAATGGGATTAATGTTGGCTTCATCCGGCGTATCAATAAAAATAACTTCCATCAATACATCATGAAACGCAAGCGTAAAAACACTTCTGTCGCTTACACTCATTGCGCCGAATGTATCACCGTGGTAAGCGTTGGTAAAAGCAAGAATTTTATTCCTGCTCACTGTTAACTGCTCACTGTTCACTAAAGATTGGTTCCACCAATACTGTATTGCCATTTTTATAGCCACTTCTGTTGAGGTAGAACCATCATCGCTGTAAAATATTTTTGAAAAACTACCCGGTAAAATTTTTAATAAACGTTCTGCCAGTGTAACGGCAGGTTCATGTGTAAAGCCTGCAAAAATTATATGCTCCAGTGTTAATGCCTGCTCATAAATTTTCTGCGCGATGTATTCATTTGCGTGGCCGTGAATGTTTACCCACCAACTGCTGATTGCATCAATATAACTGTTGTTGTTTTCATCGAACAGCAAACTTCCTTTGGCTTTTGCAACAGCAATCGGGGCAATCATATTTTTTTGTTGTGTGAAAGGATGCCACACAAATGAACGGTCACGGTCAATTAAATTCATACAACAAAAGTAAACTGTATAACCAACTGCACGGTGTGTTTGTAACGTTAAACATCATCAATAAAAAAAGTAAGCTGTGAAGAGCAAACCAGAGCTGATTGAAAATATGCAGTACAAGGGAGTGACACAACGAAGTTCAACCGGAGTTCATTTGCCGGTAACCAAAGAAATAATTTCAGTAACTTCTTACGCTTTTAATTTTCCTTTCATCAATTAATACAATGCATATTGTTGATGTATTGTATTAAACAGTAATTTAACCTCGTGCAAACGAAAGATAAAATACCATTGTTCAAAAGCTGGAGTGGCTGGTATGCGCTTGTAATAATTGTATTGCTGTTGCTGATATTATTTTTTACCTGGTTTACACACTATTTTGCATGAGTTCCATCGACTGGATTGTATTGATATCAACATTGCTGCTTATTGTAGTATATGGCTTGTATAAAAGCCGCACCAGCCGCGACCTTGAAGGTTATTTTCTCAGCAACCGTAATATGCCATGGTGGCTCGTTTTGTTAAGCATAATGGGCACACAGGCAAGTGCTATTACTTTTCTTTCTGCACCCGGGCAAGCCTTTACTGATGGCATGCGTTTCGTGCAATATTATTTCGGATTGCCTTTGGCGATGGTTGTGCTTTGTATAACATTTGTTCCTGCATTTTCAAAGCTGAAAGTATTTACGCCGTATGAATTTTTAGAGCAACGTTTTGATGTAAAAACAAGAACATTCACTGCTGCATTGTTCTTGCTTTCGCGTGGTTTTTCAACGGGCATCAGCGTGTATGCACCATCAATAATCCTTTCTTCGTTGTTCGGTTGGAATATTTACATCACCAACATTATAATGGGAGGCATTCTTATAATTTATACTGTTAGTGGCGGCGCAAAAGCAGTGGCTTATACACAACAACTACAACTGATAATTATTATAACCGCCATGTGTATTGCAGGTTATTATATTATTCATTTAATGCCGCAGAATATACATTTCACAGATGCATTAAACGTAAGTGGCGCATCAGGCAAACTGAATGTGATAACAACAGGATTTGATAAAAATGGTTTTGTCTGGAAAGACAAATACAACATAGTTAGTGGTGTTATAGGCGGATTCTTTTTAGCTCTAAGTTATTTCGGAACAGATCACAGCCAGGTTGGAAGATATTTAACTGCAAAGAACAGCACTCAAAGCAAACTTGGTTTATTATTAAACGGCCTGGTAAAAGTGCCGATGCAATTTTTAATATTGTTATTAGGTGCTTTGTTGTTTGTATATTACCAGTTTCAGCCTTCGCCGGTTTTCTTTAATAAAGCTGCTGAAGAAAAAGTGTATGCAGCGCCATATAATGATTCGCTTAAAAACATCAGCGCAACTTTTGATAAAGTAAATGCACAACAAAAAAATACTGCAGTTAATTATACAAATGCATTAAATAACAATGATGCATCAGCCAATACATTCAAACAACAACTGCAATCGTTGAATGATACAGCAAACAGTTTGCGTACTCAATATAAAACGGTGCTGGCAAAAGCAGACCCTTCAGCAGATATAAACGATACCAATTATATCTTTCTTCGTTTTGTGATTGATAATTTACCGCAGGGTTTGATTGGGTTGCTCATCGCTATAATTTTTTTGGCTTCGTGGAGTTCTATTGCGGCAGCATTGAATTCACTTGCAAGCTGCACCATGATTGATTTTTATTGCAGGTTTAAAAAGAGCGATGGTTATGCAGCGTTGCACGAAAAGCAATATAAAATGTCAAAATGGTTTACACTGTTATGGGGAATATTCTGCATTATAATTGCAGAATTTGCCAATCGCATGGGCAGCTTAATTGAAGCAGTGAATATACTCGGCTCATTATTTTACGGTGTTATACTTGGTATTTTTCTCGTTGCATTTTATTTTAAAAAGATAAGCGGCAATGCGGTTTTTTTATCAGCAATTATTTCAGAAATCATTGTTGTTGTATTATTCGTTTTAGACAACAATAACATTATCGGCCTTGGATTTTTATGGCTGAATGTAGCAGGCGCTTTAGCCGTTATTATTTTCGGTTATTTGATGCAAAAATTCATCCGCGCATAATTTTCACTATTTCTTTCCTTTTTAATACCAAAAAAAGCTGTCTACTTTGCAGCCTTTATATTTTGTTATGCGTTATGTAAAGTTTGCAATTACTGGTCTTTTAGCGTTATACATTTTGCTTACCATAATTGGTTTGTTGATGCCTTCTTCGGTTACGGTTTTGCGTTCTGTTGATATAAATGCGCCACTCGATTCAGTCCGTTTTTATACCAACGATCCTGCGCATTGGCGCGCATGGATCAACGGAGCAGATACTTCTTATTATAAACAGCTAACTTCATCAACAACGGAGAGAAATTCAAAGCTCATGTTGGGCACCTACACGGTTACTGTTTTGAATACCTATTCCAATTACATTGTTTCATCGTGGCAGGGACAAACTACACACGAGCAATTGAACAGGCTTGAATTGTATTACAGCAACACGGGCACAACAGTTAACTGGAGTTTTCAGCAGCAATTGAATTGGTATCCATGGGAACGTTTAGGCGGAATGTTATATGATAAAGTTTACGGCCCTTCAATGGAAGCAAGCCTTGCCAATCTTAAAAAGGTTTGCGAGAAATAAGTTCATGTATTTTTTAGTTACGAGCTAATAAACTTCGATTGAGCAGTTGCGTCATCCCGCATGTGCCGGATACTACATATTGTTGCACAGCCATGGTTTCCTGTCCATAGCAATCTTGCCGACTTGATCGGGGCTTCATTATCAAACGTGTTAATTATGGATAAGCATTATTCTCCCCTGTTGTGCAGCCTTCTCCTCAATTCATCCAACGGCATTGATATCATTCTTCCGATTGGTTTGCCATCACGGTAAGTGATCACTTTTATTTGCGTTGCATAATTGGGAACAGTCAATGGCGCAGTATACGTTGGATAAAATTTATCAGGATAAGTATTATCAAAACTGTAATGAATATCCAATCCGTTTACTTCAGTCTTCAGTTCAATTTGTAATGTACTGTCTTTTGCAAATGAAGGAATAAAATCCGGATCGTACATGCTTGGCGCATATTTTACTTCCTGCACATCAAACCTTTGAAATTGTGTTTCCACTCTTTTTACAAAATCATCCCAGTTTTTATTTGCCGGTTGTGACCATGCATCTTCTGCAACGGCAAATGCTCTTGGCCATGTCATGTATTCTGCCTGGCGAAGATTATAAACTTGCTCTGTCCATAAATTTCCCTGTACACCCAAAACAAATTTTTGTTGATCAGGAGTTAAAGAAGCGGGCATGGGATCGAAGCTGTATACTTTATTCAAGCGCAGTGAAGCATAGATCAAAGGCTCCATTGTTCTGTCGCTTTGCATATAATCAAGGTATACATATTCAGTCGGGCTCATTACAACATTGTGACCCATTTTTGCGGCTACAACACCACCGTTTGCATTTGCATCAGCATTAGAACTAACAACGCCATCATGCGATCCGCGCCAGCTCATTACAGCAGCGTTTGGCCCTATTCCACCTTCAAGAATTTCATCCCAGCCCATAAACTTTTTCCCTTTTGATTCCACTATTGTTTCAAGGCGTTTTTCAAAATAGCTCTGTACTTCTTCATACGTTTTTAAATTTTCTTTCTGCATTAAAGCTGTAACAGCATCACTGTTTTTCCAAAAAGTTTTAAATGTTTCATCGCCGCCAACATGTATATATTCAAATGGAAACAACTGCGCAATTTCTGTCATCACTTTATCTAAAAAAGCATATACATTTTCGTTTGCCGGGCAAAGATTATCATCGTACAAAGCAGTATGTGTATCCCAATCTTTTATTTCTTCGCCCGAAGCAACGCCAATATTTTTTACACCATTCGAGCAGGATAATTCAGGATAAGCTGTGATGGCAGCAAGGCTATGACCAGGTACATCTATTTCAGGCAAAATATTTATAAAACGGTCTTTTGCATATTGCACAATTTCTTTTATATCATCCTGCGTATAAAAGCCACCGTATGTATGCGGCTCGTTTGGTGCAGGTGGAGGAAAGCTTCCAAAACGGCCAACGCGATAAACACTCCACGCACCAACCTGGGTAAGTTTTGGCAATGATTTTATTTCAACACGCCAGCCTTCATCATCAGCCAGATGCATGTGCAGTAAATTGAATTTATATTTTGACATCTGGTCAATATATGTCATCACTTCCTGCTTTGTAAAAAAGTGACGCGCCACATCAAGCATTAAACCTCTCCATACAAAACGTGGATAGTCTGTTATCTCAACACAAGGCGCTTTCCATTCAATATGTTGCACCAAAACACTGTCTTCAATTTCTGCAGGAAATAATTGCATCAATGTTTGCACGCCATAAAAAATGCCTGCAGCTTTATTTGCTTTTACAGTGATATTAGCAGATGTTACAGATAAAGTATAACCTTCATCACCAAGCGTTGTATCTGCTTTTTTATTCAGAATGAGTTTGATGGTTGCCGACGGTGCATTAGACGATACAGAAACTTTATAACCTGTCGGAACGGATAAACGTTTTTGCAAATCAACCAATGTTTGCTTTAGCTCAGTTGTTTCAACTGTTTGAATAGTTATATGCTCAGGCAATATAAAATGGCCTTGTTTTTCTTCCAGTTTTACAGGCTGCGGAATAAGCGCAATGGAAGATTTTGTCTGACTGAAAATGATAGATGAAATAAAAACTGCAATAAGCAATAATCCTGATTTTTTCATGCTGGCGTAATTAAAATTGAGCCTTAAAAATAATTGAAGAAGATTATTTGGTGAGATTTATTTTAACAGCTAATTATTCACCGCAATATCTTTTATAATCAAAGGCAGATAAGGGAAAGGTTGTTTCTTAATATTAAGTTTATAACGGAGCACTACTTCACGATTATAAATTACCTGCAGCCATTGCGCGTTATCATTGGTTACAATATATGCAGCCGTTATGCGGTCATTTTTTATGATACAATTTTTATCAGCCTTTGCTGCAGAATCTGCAACAGCAATGTTGGCTGAATCAACTGAAGGAATATCAAGCAGGCAGAGATTTTTTTTGTCATCAGTTGTTTCCAAAGATATTTTTATCGTGTCGCCAACAGTTGCATTGATAACACCTTTTGAAGGAGAATAAGAAACAATCCTGTAATTAAATGCAGGTTGTTTAAAAGGCGAACGATTGAATTCATTGATTGATGGTGCATCATTCAATAATGTCCACCTCACATCATCAGGATAATGATCGTCTATAAAATATTTTGGCGGCGTTAAAAAATAATTATCGTTATAATCTTTAATGAAACTTGTACCTGAAAAATTCAGGTACCCACTTGCCCAGGTTGCATCTAATAAATACCAGTTGCTGTCAATCATCACAGCATTCCATTTATGATTGCAATGAAATTCGCCGCTGTTAAAACTGGTGCGCGCATAACCTGTTATCACTTCACTTTTTATACCTGCATAATCGCATAGTGCTTTAAACAAACGTGCATAGCCATCGCACAACGCATATCTTCTTTTTAAAACCAGGCATGCTACTCTTTCATCCAGCGGAAGCAAAACAGAATCTGCATCATGCTCCGATTCATAACCATCATTTTTATAAGCAACAGGTTGTGGTTGATAGCGGATAGTGTTGTAAGAAATATGATCTGCAACCCAGTAAAAAATAGAACGCACTTTTTCCAGATCAGTTGAATAAGGCGATGTAAGCAGGTAAGATAAAGTGTCGGGCGAATTTGAATTGATCTCTTCTGCTCTTGCATCAATTGAAGAGAAGTTTGCTGTTTTGCGTTGAGCAAAGGAATACGTTGTAAAGAAAAGGAAGAAAAGGCTCAGCAACAGTTTCATACTGCACAATATTTTCAGAATTAAAATTATAAACTTTCCTATAAATGAAAATGAAGCAGTATTGTTATTTAAGGTATTTAACAAAAGCCGGGAGCCAGCGATTGCTGCGGCCTGGTTCTATATCATTCCTTTTACTGCCTAACACTTGCCCCATAAGGAATATAAATATGGATTATTTATTGATTTGCCATAGGTATTCCTGCCTTTATCACAGGAGTTCGTTAGGTATAAGTCAGCTATAACTTAGCTATAAGTTGGCTATAAGTAAGCTATAAGGTATTTATTTCTTTGCATTAAACAACGTCCATGGATAAGACAACATGTTGTTTAAATATTTTGCCTGCCATGCATATTCAGGATGCAGTTTATAAAATGAAGCGCCAATGAAATTTTCTCCGCAGGGATGACCCATGTGTGCCCAAAACTGCATGTGCTGAGCAAGGTCTGCAGTAGTTACTTTGCTTTGCACAGCGCCCATCGGGTAATAAGGTGCACAATCCCATTCAGTACAACCTTTTGGGTCTTCATCAATATGTCCGCAAATAACGCAACGGTTATTTTCACGCTTGCCAGCAGTTGCATCAACATGGTCTGCTTCAATGATCTTTCCTGTTGAATCGTCCAACTTGCCTTTCATATCAACATTTACCAACTGCACCATTCTTAATTTTCTTGCATTCGGTGAAGTTGTATTATCATTTATGTTGAATGTAGTTTCTTCTTTTATCAGCTTTGGATCGCTGGCAAAATTGGAACCGATGATCGCTGTGTCTTTACTGCGCCACACGCGATAATTTTTCAAACCCAATTCAAACTTTGCCACTTCATTTGTTTTGGTATCTCCGATCAGCCAGTCGTTTGCATAACCACCATTATTGTCTTTTAAAAATATATTCACTACATCATCAATACTATTTGCATATTGCGCCGCTTTTCTTGCGCGCATAAATTCAGGCGTTTTGGTTGAATCAAAACCTACAAATTGTGTAATAGTTGTTTCAGTGATTAAAATGCCGTTATCATTAATAACAAAATCATCGCCGCTGTGAATAAAACCCGGCATGCAATCCATCATCAAATGATGGCCATGCTCTGGAACAATATCTGCAATTACATTCCAGTGCTGGCCGATAATATATTCCGTCCAGTTATTATGGCCGATAACGATCTTTCCATCTTTCGTATAACTTCCTGTGGCAATAAATGCACTGCAATTTCCCGGCGCTTTGTTCTTCGCACTGTCTAACAACGGCACATAATAAAATGCAAGTTCTTCCAAAGCATTATAAGCAGTGAGATCAAGGCTGTCGTAGTTTTTGTTTTGGTCGTGAAGGCCTGCAACAATTCCGTTTATCTCATCTTTATATTCACGGTCTAATTTATCCCATAAAAAATTCTTTGCTGCCTGGCGATAAAAACTCCAGTCGCGATGCGTTTCATGTACGAGATAATAAGAAATAGCCTGGATAGAAGTATCAATATCATTCGCCAATAAATATCCATGTTGATAACCAATGTCTGAAGGTGAACCTTCAAGATGAACATATATCCATCCGTTTTTGTCTTCACGAGATGCCTTTGCAAGCACATCTTTTTTATCAGTTGTTTTTGTTGACGATTGATTACAGGAAAACAGGCTTAAACACAAAGCGGCTATCAGAAAATGTTTCATAATGCAGCCAGATTTTTGGCTTATAAAAATAAGCACTGTTGTTAACAATTTAATGAAAACATCTAAGCTTATATCAACCTATATTTGCGATTGCTAACGATTGTTAGTGTAAATTTCTAACACCAAATTTCAGATATGGATACGATGATTGCTTCAAAAAAGAACACTGTTGAACAAGCAGATTTTTTGCCTTTACAGGGAACAGATTATGTTGAATTTTATGTGGGCAATGCCAAGCAGGCAGCGCATTTTTATAAGACCGCTTTTGGATTTCAAAGCCTTGCTTATGCAGGCCCTGAAACAGGTATAAAAGATAAAGTAAGCTATGCTATACGGCAGCAGAAATTAACCTTCGTACTCACAACACCTTTAAAAAAAGATAATGCCATTGCTGAACATATTAACAGGCATGGTGATGGTGTAAAGTTTTTGGCTTTGCGTGTTGATGATGCGCGTGATGCATGGCATCAAACAACAAAGCGTGGCGGAGAAAATTTTATGAAGCCTGAAGTATTAACCGATAAACATGGTGAAGTTATAATGAGCGGTATTAAAACGTATGGCGACACTGTTCATTTATTTATTGAAAGAAAAAATTATAGCGGTGCTTTTATGCCGGGTTATACTGAATGGAAAACTGAGTACAACCCATCATCAACAGGATTAAAATATGTTGATCATTGTGTAGGCAATGTTGGATGGAATCAAATGAATAAATGGGTAAAATTTTATGAAGATGTAATGGGCTTCAGGAATATTTTATCGTTTGATGATGAAGATATTTCAACAGAATATTCTGCATTAATGAGTAAGGTAATGAGCAATGGAAACGGTTATGTAAAATTCCCGATAAACGAACCCGCCGAAGGCAAAAAGAAATCGCAGGTAGAAGAATATCTTGATTTTTATAACGGTGAAGGAGTGCAGCATGTTGCACTTGCTACTGATAATATTGTTGAAACAGTAGGCACTTTAAAAAACAGGGGAGTGGAGTTTTTAAAAGTACCTTCTTCTTATTATGAAGATCTGATTGACCGTGTTGGAAAGATTGATGAAGACCTTGAGCCTTTAAAAGAGTTAGGTATTTTAGTTGACCGCGATGAAGAAGGTTACCTGCTCCAGATATTTACCAAACCTGTTGAAGACCGGCCAACTTTATTCTTTGAGATCATTCAACGCAAAGGTGCAAAGAGTTTTGGCAAAGGCAATTTCAAAGCCTTGTTTGAAGCGATAGAACGAGAACAGGGATTAAGAGGAAATTTGTAAGCAATTATCGTTTTATAAATTTTTGCGTGCTTGTATTATTTCCATCCTGAATTTGTAAAAGATAAACTCCTTTTGCCATTGAACTTATAATTAACTGACATGTAGTTGAATGAGTAACTATTTGTTTTAATAACCTGCCTTGCAAATCAATAACCAAAATAGTTGATGCATTGGTTTTTGATAAGCCGCTAATATAAATAATATCATTTGCAGGATTGGGATTTATTGATATTGATGAGACAAGTTGTTTTGCTGTTAACAGATTATCTGCATTTGAAATTACATTCGCTTTGCCGCTACAAACTGTTGCGGGCATATTTCCCACAGTTGCGGTTAATTCATTTATTTCCTGTATTGCTATATTTTGTGTTTGCGAAAGATGAAATGAAGACTTAACAAAAGTTAAACTATCTATGGCAACAGAATCATCGAGAACCGGTAATGCATAATTTGGGCAAATTCTTCCTAACCGGTCATATTTCTCAAGCAGAATGTTATCCCTTGTCCCGTTACTAAATTCCTTAACGGAACCGTTTAACAGGTTCCATTTATCATCAAACCCATAAATATTTGTAAATGCATATCCTTCTGAATTATAACCTGGAAACTTATCTAATGTTTTTCCCTTGAAATCATCTATAGATTTTTTATAGAAAAGCCGTTGCAGGTTAAATATACTTCTGCTTACCTGGTATGTTTTTGCTTTGCCCGTAGGTGGCTTTAAGCTGCAATAGGTGTAATGAGTAGATCGGGGAGAAAAAAAATCTCCTTCCAAAATAAAATCAATATCACCATTGGTATTACCTGTTAACAATTGTAGAGGAGTAGCATAGCTGTACAAAGCGTTGTTTAAATTAAACTTTTCATCCGGCCTGCCGCCAGGTTTAAAGGTCATAAAAAATATTTCGTTACACTCATAATCGCATGATATAGTATTCAAGGCTAATGCAACCCCGCCACCTGCTGTTTCTGTTATGTTTGTGACAAAAGAACCGTAGTCAGATTCCGACTTAACAGTGAATTGATTCTCCCAAACTATTATACCAGTGCTATCAAATTTATACAAAGCATAGTGCCTGTCATCTTTACCTGTAACGTACACATAATTTTCTTGCAGGTAATAAAAACCACCATCCTGCGATTCTGCCAATCTCCCTGACTTTCGTGAGCTGGTTTGTTCTATCGTATGACTTTTCTTTTGCCAGCTAATATTTCCGAGGCTATCTGTTTTAAAAATTATAATGTCTTGCTGTTGTGTAAGAGAATCGGTTGAAATTAAACACGCAATAAAACCATTATCGTGTGTTTTTATTAGTGATTGTGTTTCCAATATTTTACCACGTATTCCATAGAATTCAGACCACACAAATTCACCGCCACTTCTAATTTTTGCAAAGCATATTTTGGTTGTTTTAATTGAATCGGGTGCATTGCCTGCCATTAAAGTACCACTGTCTTTTGTTATAATCATCTGTGTGGTAGTTTGATTAAATTTTGTTGGGAACCTTAATTGGTAGGTAACCTGACAAAAAATAGTTATTGAGATCAGTTGAAGTAGTAACAGTCCGATTATCTTTTTCATAAGTGGGTTAAATGTGATGTAATATATTAAAGTTTCTATAGCTTGTTATTGTTACAGATTGATATTGCCCTACTGGTCTATCAAGATTTATAATACCATATTGAAACTTTAAAGCTTTGTTTGAGGCAATAGAAAGAAAACAGGGATTAAGAGGAAATTTATAGATATCATGTTGTGTATAATAAAAAACCGCCTTTACACAGAGGCGGTTTTTTTATTAGTAAAAACTGATTAAACTATTTAGCTACCTGCAGGGCATATGTATAATATTTACCATCAACAACAGCAACAACACGATAGCTGCCGCTGGTTAATGAAGATGCGTTAATACTATAATTATGATTTCCTGAAGCTTCTTTTCTGTTTACAACAACTTGTACCGGTTGTTGCATGTAATTAAACACGGTAATCTTAACCTGTGATTCTTTTGCAAGATTGTATGTTAACGTAGAAGAATTCTTAACAGGATTTGGAGAAATCTTCATTGAGAATATGTTACCATGTTTTGCAGGACCATCAGGACGTGACTTTAATGCGCTGTTGCATGGGCCATTAGCTGCCCAGTAACCTGTGAATAATACACCACCAAAGCAATAGCTTGTCCAGTTACCGCTGCCACTGAATGTTGTATTCGGGCCATTGCCAACTATCTGGGCATTGCCCCAATAAGTGAATGAATCAGAATAGCTGAAACATCCATCCGGGCTTGGGTTATGAGCGTGTAATTCTACAGTTCCGGCATGGCCTACAAAATTACCTGAACCCCAAACAGTCCATATATTACCATCAACACTTAATGAACCTGTTACAGAATAGTTACCTGCACCCTGATCAGTGTAAGTAATGTTCCAGTTGTAGAAGCCATCATTAAAGCAAACACTGTTGGAAGTGTTTTTGTTTGTCTGAGTATTAGCCTTGTTCTTTGCAGGGCCGTAAGGCAAACTTACCAAGCTGCTGCTGCATGGGCCATTGGCAGCCCAGGAGCCTGTAAATAATACACTGCCTGAACAATAGTTTGCCCAGCTACCGCTTCCGTAGAAGGTAGTATTTGGTCCATTACCAGTTATTTGAGCATTGCCCCAATAGGTAAATGAATCAACATAACCGCCCTGGCAACCATCTGCATTTGGATTTGAAGCATGGAATTCAACAGAACCCATGTGTGCGCCAAAACTACCCCATCCATAAACCCACCAATTGGTTCCATCAACATTCACAGTTCCTGTGGCTGTATAATTACCACCACCTGCATCAGTGTAAGTAATGTTCCAATTGTAGAAACCATCATTAAAGCAAACACTGTTGGAAGCGTTTTTGTTTGTCTGGGTATTAGCCTTATTCTTTGCAGGGCCGTAAGGCATGCTTTTCAAGTTGCTGCTACATGGACCACTGGCAGCCCAGGAGCCAGTGAATAATACACTGCCTGAACAGTAGTTTGCCCAATTGCCACTTCCAAAGAAAGTAGTGCTTGATCCATTACCAACTATCTGAGCATTGCCCCAATAGGTGAATGAATCAACATAACCACCCTGGCAACCGTCAGCATTGGGGTTTGAAGCGTGGAATTCAACAGAGCCCATGTGAGAACCAAAATTACCAGAGCCATAAACTGACCAATTGGTGCCATCAACATTTACAGTTCCTGTGGCTGTGTAAGACCCGGCGGAACCAGTGTAGGTAATGTTCCAATTGTAGAAGCCATCATTGAAGCAAACACTGTTTGTTGTAGTTGTGCTAGTGCTTGCTGTGTTGGCTTTGGAGGAGAAACACAGAAGTGAAAAAAAGAGAGCAAATAGAGGAAAGATTGATCTTTTCATAGTGAAGCATTTTTAAATTGTTAAAAAATGGATATCCAAATTATACAAAATTTTAACAAGTAGAATTACTTTTTTTATAATTATTGAAAAAATAAAAATCTTTTTTCTGTTTGTAGTTAATGCTCTACATTTTTATTTGAGTTTTTTGAATAGTACACTTTTTGTTAAGCATATAGTTCCACAATACAATGTGGATAAGCGAAGGATCAGCGCATAAAATCCGTTTTTTTTGATAGAAAAGAATCTTCTTATTAAGTAAAATTGTTGCAAAAGAAATCATAGATATTATAGATATTATAACCTGCAGGCTGTATCCCATCATTTATTAATTACCAATTTCATGAACTTACCCGGTAGCTTATTTTTACGAAATATATTCGATATTTCTTCGACATTTCTTCGATTCAATTGATCGAAGTTATATCGAAGTTATATCGAAGAAATATCGAAGTTATATCGAAGAAATGAACCTACAGATACGAAAAATTAAAAACTGTCTTATACGTCAAAAGCTTTACAAAAGCGGAGAAGATTACAGAATACTATTACAATCAAATCTTTTATGTTTATCCCTTGTATGAAACTTCGCCAGGGAATTATAAATAATAGTTTCCAACAGAGATTATTTCAAGATTAACAGCAAAGAATTTTATTGCAGTTTATTTTTTAAATTATTTTGCCAATATGAAATTCCTGGCAACCGTTGTAGTAGTAGTTGTTTGTGTTACCGCACACGCACAAACATCTTTTATGGATTATCAGCGCAACTTTCCCCGTGTTTCAGATGCTATGAACCGTAAGGCAGATACTTTAAAAAAACAATTTGCCGCCGCCGGTTTGCAATGGCCTGCTAAAGAAATTTACATTCGTTCGTTTAAATATGACAGCCAGATGGAAGTATGGGTACGCAACAGTGAAAACGAGCCTTTCAAATTATTTAAAACGTATTCTATCTGTGCCCTGGCAGGATCGTTGGGACCCAAACGTATGGCGGGCGATTACCAGGTGCCGGAGGGATTTTATTACATCAATGAATTTAAGCCCAACAGCGCCTATCATATGTCGCTTGGACTGAATTATCCAAACCCATCTGATAAGATCGTAAGCAGCGATAGTAAAATGGATCCCGGTGGTGATATTTACATTCATGGCAGTTGTGTTACTGTTGGCTGTATTCCTATCCAAGACCCGCAGATAGAAGAGGTTTATATTCTTGCCATGAGCGCTAAAAGTAATGGCCAGGATTTTATTCCTGTACATATATTCCCTATTCGCTTTGATAACCCTAAGAGTGAAGCTTATTTTGAAAAGGCAACGAAAGATCAGCCGGATGTCCAGGCGTTTGCAGCCAAGCTGAAAGAAGCGTATGATTATTTTCAGAAGGAAAAGAAATTGCCTGTTATTTCAATTGATATGAAAGGCAATTATGGTGTTTTAGATTAGCAGGATCCTATAAGCATCCTGTTGCTTATTTTACTTCCCGCTACTTACAAGCTCTTTATACAGATCAACTATCTCATGCACTTGTTTTGTAAGCGAATAAGTCTGTTCAACAAAATTTCTTGCATTCAGGCTTTCTTTTTTAAAGTGCTCAGGATTGGCTGCATAATCGGCAATTACTGTTGCTATAGAAGCTGCATCAAATTCATCAAACTTATAACCGAAGCCATCAAAAGGCAATTGTTTTATTCCGCCAACATTACTTACAACCGGAACACAACCTGTGCTCATTGCTTCCATAATTGCGAGTGGCAATCCTTCGAAATCGCTCGTTAATAAAAAAATATCTATACGCTTAAAAGCATCTACAGTACTGGCTAACATACCCGGCAATTCTATTTTACCTTCCATGTTTAATGCTTTTATTTTTTCGCGCAGCATATCATCGTCAGGCCCATCTCCAACCATCAAGAATTTTATGTTTGTATTTAGTTTATATACTTCAGCAGCCACTTCAACCCAGCGGTCAACACGTTTTTGCGGACGAAACCTTGCTACCAACCCTACTGTAAAATTTGCATTTATATTTTCATAAACCCGGTGCGAATTTGAAAACTTATCGGTGTTAATTCCATTTAAAATAGTAGCCGCTTTCTTTGTTTTAAAGAACCAGCCTTTCTGTACCTTTTTTATTACTTCACCTACTTCATGCGATACATAAATAAGGCAATCAAACATGCCATAGGTTAGCCCGCTTAAATAATAATTGTATTTGGTATAAAAGTTTACAAGGTTGTGTTCGCTGTAAACAAACTTTGTTTTGCGGTTAAAAAGCTTTGCCGGTATGGTCATCCATCCTGCAACGGGTAAATGCATATGCACTACATCATATTTACCAAAGATGATGTGACGTAAAAATTTTGCATACGCTATAGGAAAACGCCACGTTGTTATTCTGTAAAAATGCAACTCATTCACATTAGGCTTTACCTCAGGAACAAGACCGAGTTTTTTGTGATCAAGAATATATAGATCTGAATCAACCTGCTCTTTAAAATATGGATGTGCAAAGCATTCACGCAATAAAACTTCTGCGCCGCCATAACTGAACACGCGAATAACATGCGCCACTTTAATTTTCTTTTCCATCTCTTGCTTGTTTAAAGTTTAATACTGAAAATTTAATGTTGTAGAAAGAGTTCAGGAATCTTAATCTATCTAACATCAAACTTTACACATTAAACATCAACATTAAACTAATTATAGTTTCCTGTAATTGCCAGAATTTGTTGTTTTGTTTCTTCGGGCATTGCGCTTTTGGCCGATCTGGATTGTCTTTCATTGCGATTATCGACAATCATATTTTCAAGATATTCATCTACTTTTTTTGATGAAGGCAGTTGCATAAACTCCATCATTTTATACATGAATGTTTTGGGATCTTTTACAAAATCTTCGTATCGGCATTCATATACATTCAATCCAAGTTTTTTTATTTCCTGCTGTGTTGTTTCCGTCAGTTTTTTATACTGCAATGCAGTTATCAGTGCAGGTTTATCTTTTATAGTTTCTGCATAAGCAATTTCTTCCGGTGTATAAGCGCCACGCCACCATAATTTATCAATTCCCATTCGTTGCCAGAAGCCAACCTCCAGCCATGAACGAACGGTTGCCACCGGCTCGCGCACCACATTTACAATTATTGCATCCGGAAAAATACTGGTAAGGTATTCTAACCTTGCAGGCCCTGTAAATTTCATTATCAAACGTTTCCTGCCCTGGTATCTAACCTGTTTATTTAAGAAGGAGCGAATGCGTTTTACTTCTGCCGGTGTTGCTCTTTCATTCATTAAAAATCCGCGTGAAAAATCTATACGCTTGCCTGAAATGTGCTCCCAAAAATTATAACGTTCTATTGGATTGAAAAGAATAAGATCAAATTTTGACTGGCCCTTTTGCCTTGTATTTTTACTTACACCAACGTATTTATAAAATTTTTTAAAATGCCAAAGCTTGTTATTAAAAAACGAACGCAACAAATTAATAAGCGGTGTAAATACAATTATCTCCTGGTAATTTGAATGCCATGCCAGATCTTCATGCTGAAAAATTATTTCAGACATAATAGTTGTGCCCGAACGTCCGCTGCCAATAATAATTATAGGTTTTTCAAGATACTGTTCATTTCCGTCTTTTGACATTAGCTAAGGTTTTATACTAATTGACTCAGGCGTTTATGATGTCGAGAATTTCTTTTTTTGTAGCTTCTGATATTTCTGTTTTTTCGCTTGCTGCCTGCCTGTCATTGCGATTTGCAATAGATAGTTTGTTCATGAATTTATCAATAAGCTTTGATGGCTGAAGATGCAGGAATTCCATCATCTTGCTTATAAATGCTTTCGGATCTTTTACAAAATCTTCGTAGCGGGCGGAATAAATATCAGGATGCATTTTTTCTATTTCCTGCTTTGTGGTTTCCATTAATTTTTTATACTGGAATGCTGCAAATAAGAATTTGTTTGATGAAAGCTCATTAGCCTTTTTTAATTCATCTTCTGTGTAAGCTCCCTGCCACCAAAGTTGATTGGTGATCTGCTCGTTCCAATAAATTTCCATCCATGATCTTATGATTGCAACAGGATCGCGTGTAATATCTACAAACTGTGCATCAGGAAAAATGCTCATCAAATATTCCATGCGGGCAGGCCCTGTAATCTTTATTGCAAGCCTTTTACGATCCTGATATTTTACAATTTTTGCAAAGAAGGTTCTGATCTTTTCGCGCTCTTCCTCAGTAGCTTTTTCGTTTAGCAAAAAATTGCGTGAGAAATCAATTCGTTCACCTGTAACTGCTTCCCAAAAATCATAACGTTCAATAGGACGGAAAAGCATATAGTTTGAAAACGAGTGGTTATTTTGCGTATTCATTCCTATTATACGCCACAGTTTATTATCAAATAAACGACGCATGCGATTGATGCCTGCAAACTTTGGAAACAGTTCCTGGTAGTTTGAATGCCATGCAAGATCTTCATGCTGAAAAATTAATTCTGAAATAACTGTAGTACCCGAACGGCCTGTACCAAAAATGATGATTGGCTTTTCAAGAAGGTTTTGATGCTTTGCGAGAAAGTCATTCATTAGCTTTATTTATTGTGGATGATTTAAAATTTCCGGATCATTTTTTTCAAGATCTGATTTGATATCAGATACGAGTTTTTTTGAAAAAAGTTCGGAGCCTACACTGTTTAGGTGGAGATTGTCATAAAACAATTCTTTCTTGTAAAAAGCGGTATCGAATCCATAATCCCAAAAGGGCTCGTTATACCTGTTTAATATAGATCTTATTGTATCGAGTGAAACAGTTGTATTGAAATGTTTAACATACAGCGGGGATTGAATTACATATAACCTGATATTATTTTCTTTAACTGTTCTTACAAACTCCTCGAACTTTTGTTTTGCGAATGAATCTGTTTGATCGCTTTCATCTGTAAAAGAAGGAATCTTGCCGGTAATTTTAGTACCGTGAATAGGCACATATCCATTAAGATTTTTATCCTTATTGAATTTTCTTTTTCCAACCGCTAATGAAAGCACCATAGAATTGTAAGCATAAATTTTTGACACCTGTGCTTTCATCAGTTCTTCAGGAAAAAGCTGCCTTGCGATATTAGCGAAAGATGTATCACTGTGTATATAGGGCAAAATCATTGAAGCCAGAACCATTTTGCTGTTCTCGGCTGAACGCCAGGTAAGTTCTCTGGCTGAAACATCCAATACTACAACTTTAGGTTTATGCTTTTTCAGCATTTCATCTAAAATAGAAGTATGATAAAGGATATTTGAATTTTCGCGGCCGCTGTTAAAGCAGGAAAGTGCTAAACTATCTGTAAAAACCCTGGTATCATAACCATGCACCGCCCTGGAACTTCCATATATAAATATGTCTTCTGTTGGGTCGGTAATGCTGTGCGCAAAGGTTTTAATATCGCCTTGCGGCGCATTTTTGTAAGCATTTTCAAGTAAAGTGCCTATTATTCTGTCGGTAATAAATAGCAACACGAGCAGGATAATAAACTTTTTAAAGAATTTGCCAACGTGTTTTACTTCTTCTTTTGTCATTTAACTATGTGTTTTTCTCTAAAATTGAAAATAAATGAACTGGCTTCCGTTGAAAACACCAATCAAAAGGATAACCATTAAAATAATAATATAACCTGCATACCTTATAACTACGCTTTTATTATTGATAAGCTTAACCTGGGGAAGATACTCCTGGAATAGCTCGACAATAATTAACAGCGCCGCCGCAATTATATAATAATAAAAATTTATAGGTGGGCTTCCTTTGAACAAAGGCCCTTTCTTCATGGTTACAATCGATTTTACAATATGTAATGCATCTTTTACATTAAGCGCCCGGAAGAATAAACATGAAAGAGCGGTTACCATAAATGATATTATGGTTCCGAAGATTATCATCCATATTTTAGGAATGTATTTCTGTGGTTTTACTTTGTCCTTATACAATCGTTCAACCACTACACTCAATCCCGAAAATGCTCCCCATATTATGAAGGTCCAGTTAGCGCCATGCCACAAGCCACTTAGCAGGAATATGACGACTATATAAGATAATAGTTTTGTTTTATTTCTTCTTGCGCCACGCGAAAGGGGCGTATATACATAATCCCGGAACCAGCTATATAATGAAATATGCCATCGATTCCATTTTTCAGCAACGCTTTTACCGAGTATTGGTCGTTTAAAGTTTTGCATCAGATCGTAACCCATAACTTTTGCAGTGCCGATCGCAATATCTGAATAGCCTGAAAAATCGCAGTATATCTGCACCCAGAATAATATAGTTGCTACAAAAAGGGTTTTACCACTGTGATGATAAGGATTGTTATAAACAGCATTAACATAGATGCTTATCCTGTCGGCAACAACCAGTTTTTTAAAGTATCCCCACAGCACTATTTTAAGGCCTGAAACTGCTTTTTCATAATTAAACTTTTTTGGCTCGTAAAACTGGTGAATTATGTTTTGAGGCCTTTCAATAGGTCCTGCAACCAACTGCGGATAGAACATTACATACAACGCATAAATGCCGAAGTTTCTTTCAGCTTTTTGGTTACCTCTGTAAACTTCTATTGTATAACTCATTGCCTGGAAAGTGTGGAACGACAATCCAATAGGCAATATGAAACTTAGATCTGTAATAGGATTGGTGAAATGAAAAAGCTTAAGAAAAAAAGTTATATTGTCGTTAACAAAATTGAAATATTTAAAAAAGCCGAGTATACCTACGTTAGCAACGATACTCATACGAAGAAACCATTTACGCTTTGCCCCTGCAGATTTTTCAATAAAAATGCCGGCGAAATAATCAACCACTATAGTAAAGCCCAGTACCAATATATATATTGGTATAAAGTCCATGTAAAAATAGCAGCTGGCCATTAACAACAATAACCATCTGTATTTGTGCGGAAGGATAAAAAAGAGAGCGGTTATGATAAAGAAAAATCCGACAAAATCCAACGAGTTAAATAACATGAATCATGCAGTTGTTTAGGGTGGCAATGTTAACACTTATTCTACAATTTTTTGCAGAAAGTCTTGAATATATATCACTTATAATAATTTTTTAATACAATTTTCATTAGTTAAAAAGAATTTAACGCAGAGATAAAAAAATCGTTAAAAAAAATTAATCCGGAATCTATATCTTTGTTCAAATGCAATACCTCTACTATGGAAATGAACCTTAACAATCAAACTACAACTGCTGATAGCGTGCTACATGTACATGTCGCCGCGCAGGAACTCTCGCGGTTTCGAGTATTAAAAAAGTCGGTGGATGAGAAAAAATTTCATTTTTTACTTAAGCGTATATTCGACATTGCTGTATCGTCGTTCCTTATTATTCTTTTTTCTCCTATATTATTAGTTGTCGCATTAATTATAAAATTAACATCAAGAGGGCCAATACTATATAGTAATGAGCGCGTTGGCTTGGATGGAGATCATTTTAAATGCCACAAATTCAGATCTATGGTCAGCGATCATTCAAAAAAGCAACATGACCATAAACGTGCTGTGGAGCATGCTGAAAAGGGGATACTCCATAAAGAAAAGAACGATTCCCGCATTACAACAATAGGAAAAATAATACGCAGAACAAGCATTGACGAATTGCCTCAGTTATTTAATGTATTCCTTGGAGATATGAGCATCATTGGTCCCAGGCCTTTGGTTCCGTTTATGCTAAAACCCTTTCCTGAATTTAAAGATATTCGCTGCCTGGTTAGACCCGGCATTACAGGTTTGTGGCAGATAAGAGACAGGGAACATAATACAAGCGCTGAATTCATGATAACGCATGATACTGAATATGTTGAAAATTACAGTTTCTTTCTTGACATAAAAATTCTTGTAGAAACTCCATTTGCGGTGTTGTCAGGAAAAGGGGCGTATTAATAATATAGTTTCTCTGATGGTTGCCCCTAAATTAAAAACTTATTTTAATGATTAAAGCAGATTTTGTTATTGTTGGCGCCGGGCTAACGGGTAGTACTATTGCCCGGATTTTAACTGATAGCGGTCAGGATGTAATTATTCTTGACCGTAAAGATCATTTGGCCGGAAATGTTTATGATTACAGGCATGAAAGCGGGGCAATGATACACAAATATGGTCCGCACTATTTTAGATGCGGGTCTGATAAAATCTGGAATTTTCTAAATAGGTTCACTGAATTCTACAACTGGTCGGCTACAATACGTTCAAAAGTTGGCGATGAATATTTAAACTGGCCTGTAAATCAGGATTACATAGAAAAAATTGCCGGAAAAGACTGGGAAGTATTCAAGGGCGAACCTTCTAATTTTGAAGAAGCCTGTCTTGCAAAAATGCCCAGGCAATTATATGAGCTTTTTATAAAAGGCTATACTGAGAAGCAATGGGGAGTTAACGCTGAAGATCTGGATAAAGAATTGGCTGTAAGAATCACTATTAATAAATCCAATGTAAACACACTTACGCCCAATCATAAGTGGAATGCTCTGCCGCGAAATGGCTACACCCAAATGGTGAAGAATGTGATTGGCGATATACCTTTAAAACTTGAATTTGATTACCTGCAGCACAAAGGTTCAGTGGTTGCCAACAAGATGCTGATCTTTACAGGGCCTGTTGATGAGTTTTTCGGGTATAAATATGGCAAATTAAAATACCGTGGGCAAAATCGCAGGATAGAACATTTGCCTGACACAGAACAACATCAACCATGCATCCAGGTAAATTACCCTAATATTGAAGATCCACGCATAAGAACCATCGAATGGAAACATCTGATGCATTCTGATGAAAAGGATAAAGTGAAAGGAACATTACTTACACATGAAACTCCGTTTACACCTGAAACTTCAGCCAGCTTCGAGTATCCTTTCCCGGATAAGAAAAACAAAAACCTTTACGAACAATATAAATCAGAGGCAGAAAAACTGGATGATGTATTGATCTGTGGCAGGTTGGGCGAATACAGGTATTACGACATGGACCAGGCAATTGGCCGCGCTATGAAACTTGCTTCTGAAATTATGGAGAAGTTTGAGATACCTGCTTCCGTTGAATATGCCTAAAAAGTATTACTGTTTATCGCAACTGTTTTGAACACCTGTAAGATAAACCTGCTTTTTTGTTCCCTGTTGTACGTTGCTTAAAAAACAAAGTATATTTTGTATTCTGAAGTCTTCTTCAAAAACGCCATGGCCACCTTGCGGATCAACATGCGCAATAGCAGTCTGGCCTAAATCTTTCAACCGGTTATATAAAGGATAAGTGCCATACACAGGGCTTGCACCAGAGCACGGTACAAATGTTCCTGAATTGAAAGGCACAGCCTTATCCAAAGCACCCTGAAAGAAAATAGTCGGTAATGCTGTTTTACCGGTGATAAGATTCGGATCGACGAATGCTCCCCACATGCTTATGATGCCCTTTAATGTAAAGTCAGCATTGGGTGTGTTCGCCGATTTATCGAGTAAACCTAACGTTGTATCCAGGCCGGGGAAGAAACTACCTGCGTCCTGCTGTTGTAAATAGGCAGTTATCAAAGCAGTAACGGCACCTGCACTTTGGCCGCCAATAAAGATCCAATTCTTATCGATATTGTATTCATCAGCATGGGTTGCAATATATCTCATAGCTGAATGTGCATCCTGTACTGACCTGTAAATTGCCTGTTTGAAACGCGTACTGTCATCGCAGGTTGTTGCACTTTTGGAAACGAATCCCCAGCCTAAGCGGTAGTTGACTGATATTGCTACATATCCATTGTTTGCAAGCTTTGAGCATGTAGATGCAAGGCCATTCTTATCTCCTCCAACAAAACTTCCTCCATGAAAAAGAAAAATTGCAGGGAATTTTTTGCCTGTTGCGTTAGCGGGTTTATAAATATCCAGAGAAAGATCCTGGCTTGAACCTTGAAAAGTGACAGCGTTTGTATAAATAACATTTTTTAATACTGTGCCCGTAAAATCTCCGGTATTAGCACTGCTTTTGGTATGAGTAGTGCTATTGTTGTTGCCCGGATTGTTACCACCATTTTTTTTTGAAGTCCCTGCGGTTGGCCTTAGGTTACGGCTACAGGATGATAACACAACAATCAACACAATTAATCCTGCTGCAATTACAAGAATCTTTGTCATAAGCTTAATTTAATAACAGATCAGTTATTCAATTTTATTTCAAACAACGCCGGCCACATTTTGCCGGTTACATAAAAGTGATTGCTCGCAGAGTCAAACGCAATGCCATTTAAAACGTTGCCATTTTCACCGGGATAATTTTGCGGGTTATAATCCATTCCGCTTTTTTGCAGCAGGCCGGTCATATCAATTTTAGCAACAACGTTACCTGTTTGGGGATCAATTTTTATTATATTGTTTGTTTCATAAACATTGGCATATATAAAATTATGCACATACTCCAATTCATTAATCTGGCTTACCGGGCCATAATTATCTGAAACACTTATTTGATTTAAAATTTTGAAAGTTTCCGGATCAATAAAATATAAAATACTTCCGCCCGTATCTAAGATCAAATGTTTACCGTCATTCGTCATGCCCCAGCCTTCATAAGGCCAGTTAAATTCATTGATCTTTTTAAATGTTGCTGCATCATACACAAACACTTTATGTTCTCTCCATGTTAACTGGTAAAGCTTACCATTAATCAAGGTAATTCCTTCACCAAAATACATTGTGTCAAGCTTTATTGACTTTAAAGCTTTGCCGTTAAGAGAACTCTGAAAAAGTTTACTTGTATGATAATTGCCTCCACTTTCATACAAAGTATTATTTCTCCATTCAAGGCCTTCAGTATAGGATGATGTATCGTGTGGATAAACTTTTACGATAGAATAATCAATAAAAGGCGGCGGAGGAATAGAGCTTGCATCCACATCTGTACTTGTTGACGTACTATTATTACAGGCTGAAAGTACAATTGCAAGAAAAAGAACAGCGCGAAAAATTTTCATGAATGCTGAGATTGTTTATGCCGGGCAAATTTATGCGCATAAATATTAAGAAATTGCAATAAATAGAATGCACTCCCGGTTAAAAAAGTTTATGCTGAACCATTAACATTTTTGTATGCAGTATTGCGACAATAGTTAAAGCATCTTTTATCTTTCCCTGCATTACCATTTCAAAAGCTTCTTCAAAGGGTAATTTTTTTATAACAAGTTGTTCCGTTTCTTCAGGCATTGCGGCATGTTGCGTTAGACCTGATGCTACATAAATAATGCTCAGTTCATCTGTGACTGAATTACTCAAATACATTTCTTTTACTTTTTGCCAGCGTTCTGCTTTTAAACCGGTTTCTTCCAGCAATTCACGTTGTGCGGCTTTAAGCGGTTCTTCATTATATAAACCGCCACCTTCGGGAATTTCCCAGCTATACTCATTTATGGTAAACCTGAACTGGCCAACAAGATATGTATTCAGGTTTTCATCCAGCGGCACAATACCAATGGCCCTGTTTTTGAAATGCACTTTGCCATAAATGCCTTCACCACCGGTTGGATTTATTACTACATACTCTGTGAGGTTGATCCAGGGATTATCATAAATTTCTTTTTCATTTAAAATTTGCCAGGGATTTTTATATTCATTCATTATAAATCATTGTCAGATGTTTAATATTCCGGGTTCAGTCAAAATTATAATGTGGAATTTTATTAAACGATTATGTTCTGCTAAATTCAAATTGCGTTTAAAAATTGTAGATGGAGACCAAAGCTGCATTATGCTATGATGTACAAGTGATGCGACGCAACCGTGACGCCATCTGTTCAATAGCTCGTAACCAAAAAATAACTTTAATTTCTTAATTACTATGGTGAAAAAAATTATACCGATTGTTTTTTTATTCGCTGCCTGCAATGCAAACCCGGATCTATCCAAACAAGCTGCGCAGGAAATAAAGCAGGCAGATGTTGATATGAATACACTGGCTGCCAAAAAAGGATTTTATAAAGCATTGATTTATTATGCTGATGACAGCGTGGTAAAACCGCAGGAAGGAATGTTGCCTGTTATTGGCAAAGCTGCACTTGAAAAATTCTGGAGCGGTAAACCTGATACAAAAGATATAAGCTGGCAGCCTTTTAAAGCAGAAGCTGCAAAGTCAGGAGACTTAGGTTACACTTTGGGAACGTGGACGTTTACCTCAAAAGATACGGTGATGTATGGCATGTATTATACTATCTGGAAAAAGCAAGCAGATGGGAAGTGGAAATTTACTATTGACGGCGGCAATAACACGCCTAAACCATAACAAAAAAATCGCGCAGCAATATTATTTTTTGCTGCGCGATTTTATCATCAATCAAGACAATTATTTTTTCTCAGGATATAAAACTGCAGTGATAACATTACTGCCTGAAAGCAATTTGTTCGCTACATTTTTTATATCATCTGTTGTAATTGCATTTACATTTTGTTCATAATCAAAAATGCGTTGCGGATCATCATTCTGAAAATATATGCCTTGTAATTTCCCGCTCCAGAAACCATTTTCTTTCAGCTGAACTTTATATTGTTCAAGCCATGTTTTTTTCACTTTATCAAGATCAGATTGCTGAGGGCCATCTTTCTTGATCTTCTCTATTTCTGCGTTGGCAGACTTTAATAATGTATCAACATTCGATGGGCCGCAAGGCAGTTGAAGTACGAATGTATAATTATTATAAGGCAGTTTACTCAAGCCGCCAAAAATTCCACCACCATAAATAGCACCGAGTTTTTCGCGCAGGTCATCTATTATTTTTATGTTGAGTATTTCAGTTAAAGCTTTTGCTTTTAATGCAAGATCATCATCATATGCAACTTCGCCGGAATAATATTTTATAATAAGGCTCTTATCTTCTGAACCTTTATATACATTAAGATCAATGTTGCCTTTAACAGGGCGAACACCATTGTCTGCAAAAAGTGCCTGGTTATTTGTATGCGGCAAGCCGCCGATATAAGTTTCCAGCAGAGGTTTTATAGAATCAACATTAATGCTTCCGGTAAATATGAAAGTGAACTGGTTGGCATCACTCATTTGCGCATTATAAATTTCAAGTGCTCGGGTAAGATCAATGCTGTCGAAATAAGAAGGCTTTGCAACTATAACAGGAGTCAGCGGATTTTTTTGAAATAATGTTTGATAGAAGGTATCTACAAAAGTTGTTTGCGGATCCTGCAATGCAAATTGCACTGCTGATTTTTGTTTCTCTTTCCATGCATTGAATAACGCTTCATCTTTTCTTGGTGCTGTGGCATACAGGTAAATAAGCTGAAGCATTGTTTCAAAATCTTTATTGCTACTGCTTCCATTTAAGCTCGCACTTAAACCACCTATGCGCGGAGCAACACCAACAGTTTTGCCTGCAAGATATTTTGTAAGATCGGTGGGAGAGAAGTCGCCTATGCCCATTTGCTGTACAATAGTTGATGCATAGTTCGCGCTGTATTTATCATTCACACCATAACGCGATGTGCCGCCTTTATGAAAAGAAGTAAGCAATATTTCATCGTTCTTAAAATCAGTTGGCTTTAAAACAACTTTTGCACCGTTTGAAAATGTAAGCTCTGTTGTACCAAGCGCAGCATTCTTTGTTTCATTAACAATACCTCCTGCTGTTGGTTTTGTTTTTAATAATGATGATGCAACAGCTTTTTCTGTATAAGCTGATACCGGTGCTTTCATTGCAGCATAAGCATTTTGAAGGAACTGGTTATTATCAGGCAAAGTAAAATTACTTTCAGACGGGCCGGTTAAGCTTACATAAAAATGCGGATTTTGTTTTAGAGGATCGGTCAATGCATTTACTTCATCCAAAGTGATTGTTGGCAACAGTTCATTGTAATATTTGTATTCAGTTGCAATGCCGGGCGATGGAGTTTGCGTTAAAAAGTTATCGATGTATTCCTGGACATAATCAGTGGACTCAGTTTTATTACTGTTGTTATACGCCTGTTCAACAAAAGATAACATTTGTTTTTTTGCGCGGTCTAATTCAGTTTCTGTAAAACCATATTGCTTTACACGCTCTATCTCACGTATAAGCGCATATAAAGCTGAGTCAGGCCCGTTTTTACCGGCAATAGCATTTCCGCCAAAGCTTCCATAATTCCTGGCCTCACTTGCAAAACCAACACCCGCAAATAAGAATGGCGGGTTATCACTTTTAGCAAGATCAGCATAACGCTGGTTCAACATTAATGTAAAAAGATTTTTACCAAGCTCATGTTTATAATCGCCAACTGTGACTTCCGGATTTAATTGGAAGAAAGGATAATCGATCTCAGCACTAAAATTTGTTGCTTCCTTATCTGTAACAACAATGCTTTCGTCTTTACTGCGCACAGGAATATCAGCATAAAACCTTTTCTTTTCATTTGTAGGATTTTTCAACGCGCCGAAATATTGTTTAACCAGTTGTTCAGTATTGTTTACATCAACATCACCCACAATTATTACAGCCATATTATCAGGCCTGTACCATGTATGATAAAAGCGTTTAACAGCATCGTAAGGAAATGTTTTTAAGATACTGTCTTTGCCAATTGGCAAACGTTGTGCATATAAAGAACCTTCATACAATAAAGGAAAAGTCTTGCGGTTCATGCGATCTTCTGCCCCTTTACCCAAACGGCTTTCTTCAAGCACTACGCCACGTTCGCCATCAATCTGGTCGTTATCGAATGAAAGTCCGCCGGCCCAATCCTGCAAAACCGTTAAACCCTTTCTGAAGTTTGAAGTATCTGAAAGCGGGATAGGAAGGATATATACTGTTTCATCAAAGCCTGTAAAAGCATTCAGGTCAGCACCAAATTCAACTCCCATATTTTGTAAAAAACTTACAAGCTCATTCTTTTTAAAGTGTTCACTGCCGTTAAAAGCCATGTGTTCATTAAAATGCGCAAGCCCCTGCTGATCGGGATCTTCAAGAATGGAGCCTGCATTTACTACCAAACGCATCTCTGCTTTATTTTCAGGCTTTTCATTGTGCCTTATATAATAGGTAAGACCGTTGGATAATTTTCCAACGCGCACAGCAGAATCAAACGGAAGTTTCTGAGAAAGGTCTTGGGCATTAAGGGCTGCGTTTGCTATAAGTAGCGAAAGCGCAAAAGAGATCAGTTGTTTCATTAAGATTAGTTTAATTGAACAAATATATCAAGGCAATTTATTTTTTGATTGCCGTTTATACCACACAGATTTTTATGAATGAATTTTAACATGCTATAAAAAATCGAATACATTTAGGTTTTAAAACTATGCTAATGTATAAAGCTTATAAATGCTTTTATATTTTAATTGGAATTTTTGTTTTAAGCAATTGCTCGTATGCTCAGAATCAAAATAGAATTGATGACCATCCTGCATGGATAATGCAGGGCAATATTTATGAAGTGAATGTTCGTCAATACACACCTGAAGGAACTTTTAAAGCATTCGAAAAAAGTTTGCCAAGATTGAAAAAAATGGGTGTACAAACTTTATGGTTCATGCCTATAAACCCGATAAGTAAAGTTGATAGAAAAGGAACATTGGGAAGTTATTATGCGGTGTCAGATTATATGGCCATTAATCCTGAATACGGAACGATGAATGATTGGAAAGAATTAGTAAAGCATTGCCACGAAATGGGCTTTAAAGTAATTATTGATTGGGTGCCAAATCATACCGGCGCGGATAATTATTGGCTAACTGCACATCCTGATTTTTTTGTGAAAGATTCAACCGGAAAACCGCTTTCTCCTTTTGACTGGAGTGATACACGCCAGCTTGATTACAGCAACACCACTATGCAGGATTCTATGATCAACGCAATGAAGTTTTGGATAACTAACAGCGATATTGACGGATTTCGTTGTGATGTTGCCTGGAATGTGCCGGATGCATTCTGGAAAAAATGTATTCCGCAATTAAGAGCTATGAAAAATATTTTTATGCTGGCGGAATCTGATAAAGCCTCTGACCAGATAGATGGCTTTGATGCAACATATCCCTGGCCTGAATTTCACACAATGGTTGATATTGCAGCAGGTAAAAAAAATGCTTTATCACTTGATAGTATTATGAACATTACCAATAGAGCTTTTCCGCAAAATGCTTTGTTGTTATACTTTACAAGTGATCATGATGAGAATAGTTGGAATAAAGCAGACTATGGAACAATGCCGGGTGCATCTCATGCCCCGTTTGCTGTGCTTACACAAACATTGCCCCGTTCAATACCTTTAATTTACAGCGGGCAGGAAGAACCTTTTCTCGACAGCATTTCATTTTTTTATAAAGACACTATCACTTTTAAAAAATATGCAAGAGCAGATTTTTATAGCAAGCTGTTACATTTAAGAAAAGAGAACAGCGCGTTGGCAGCAAATGCATCATTTGAAAAAATTCAATCAAACAACGATAATAATATTTATGCTTTCATACGACAGAATGGAAAAAATAAAATACTGGTTCTTGTAAACCTCAGCAACACCCAACAACATGTTACGTTAAGTGATCAATCTATAAATGGTACTGCAACCAATTTGTTTACATCAAAAAAAGAAAACATTAACAACAATCAATCAATGACACTCAAAGCATGGGATTATAAAGTGTATGTTTACTAATTGTTGATATTATATAAGTGTATGTTGCATATACTAATATCACAATAATTTTTTTTGAGTATTATTGCCGTACAATGAATAACTAAGATAATTTTCCCCCTTATATATGTTATCAAAAAGAACAAAATATGCTATTAATGCCCTTGTTTACCTCGCCCGCGAAGGAAGCGATGGTGAACCTGTGCAAATAAGCCGTGTAGCAGAGAGCGAACACATTCCAAGAAAATTTCTTGAAGCAATTCTTTTGGAATTGAAGCATGCAGGTATGCTGAACAGCCGAAAAGGAAAAACAGGTGGTTATTATCTGCAGAAAACACCGGAGGAAATAAACATTGCTGATGTAATGCGATTGTTTGACGGGCCTATTGCTTTACTGCCATGTGTTGCTTATAAATATTACGAACGTTGCGAAGAATGTAAGGACGAAGAAACTTGTGGTATACGTTCTGTTTTTTCTGATGTAAGATCACAAACTGTACAAATGCTTAAAAATGCAACTTTATTCGAAATCATTCAACGCAGTGAGAAATTAAAAAAAGAAACGAAGAAAAAAGTATCAAAAAAATAACGGGGAAAATTTTTTTGAATAAAATCCTACTAATTCGATAGGAATTATATATTTGCTCAAAATTACCTGTTTATGAAAAGACATTTTATTCGTACATTATTTTTGTTTCTGCTATTGGGAGCGTTGGATGCAGGCTCTCTAAAAGCTCAGATTATTCAATATGCATCTCCAATTGATACGGCAAAAAAGAACGCTACTGATACAGCAGTAAAAAAGAAGGTAGTACCAAGCACTTTAACTTTTGGTCTTGATTTACGTTTTCGTTCCGAACTAAGACATGGATATAAATCCATTCCAACATCAGATACTACTGCAGCCTTTCAAATCAATCAGCGTACACGTTTTAACGTAGATTATCAAAGTAAAAATCTGAATGTATTTCTGTCATTACAGGATGCACGTGTATGGGGACAACAGGATCCGAGAGAAGGACAGACCGGTACCAGCACAACAGTTTCACCAACAACAACAGCTCCTTTGTACTTGTTTGAAGGTTATGCAGAGCCGAAGTTTGGAGACAAATTTTCCATACGCATAGGTCGCCAGAGAGTGATGTATGATAACCAGCGTTTATTTGCTGAAAATGATTGGAGATTACCTGGCAACTCGCATGATGCCATCAGGTTGATCTATAACAACAAGATAAATTTTACTACAGAATTGTTGGCAGCATTTGGTCAATCTGGTGAGAATGTTTTTACAACAAAATATGCTCCGCTGGTTCCAAACTATAAAAACCTATTTGTAAACTATCTTAACTGGAAAGTAACGGATAAATTAACATTAACTACTATTAACACAGCAGATGGTTATCAAAGTTCAGACCCCAAAAAATATACTACAACCAATGAAAGATTTACAAATGGTGGCAGGTTAGAATATTCAACTTATAACTGGTATGTAACTTTCAGCGGATATTATCAGTCAGGAAAAGATTCTTCAGGAAAAAAATTAGGCGCTTATTATATACAGCCTGAAATAAGATATACAGGCGGCCCTTTAACTGTTCGCCTTGGTATGGAATATATGAGCGGTGCTGACAGTTCAACACATCCAAAAACTGATAAAAACTTTGTTCCATTGTATGGAGTTGCGCACAGATTCATGGGCAACATGGATTTGTTTGCCACTTTCCCAAGTGATGTAAATGGTGCAGGATTGGTTAATCCATATTTATTCATCTGGTACCAAAAGGGTAAAGTATTAGTACGTATGGAAAATCATTTATTCTATTCGCAATCGCAGTTTGTTTATAAAGGAGCACCGATAGATAAGTATTTAGGTTTCGAAAATGACTGGAGAGTTAATTATAAGCCAAGTAAAATAGCTGATGTTGAAGCTGGCTTTTGTTGGGCTGCTGTAACTAAATCAATGACGATTATTAAGAAAGGCGGAGATGATACCGGCGCATTCCCATACTTTGCTTATGTAAGCTTAAAACTTACTCCAACATTGGGTAAAATAACTTTCTAAACGAATTGAATTTTTTATGATATTAAATCCTATTAAATTCATAGACTTAATGTAAAAGCATATTTATATAAAATTATAAGTGCCCTTACGGCATCTGAAAACACAAAAAAGTATCAAATGAAAAAAAGATTTTCAATTAGCGTTATCGCTTTGCTCACATTCATTGTAAATTTTAACGGAGTGCCGGCAAATGCGCCAACAATAGCAAAAGCGCCAAAGAGTGTTTCCATTTCTTTTTCCGGAGCATACTCATTATATCCACTAACCCAGTTGTGGGCATCAGAATATAATAAAACGCATCCTGATGTTAGGTTTGATATACAGGCTGGCGGAGCAGGCAAAGGGCTTACTGATTGCCTTTCCGGTGCAGTAGATGTAGCCATGTTTTCACGTGAGTTAAGTCCTTCAGAAAAAACGCAGGTATGGTCATTATGGTTGTGCAAAGATGCTATACTGCCTACGATTAACTCAAACAATCCTTATGCTAAACAAATAAAAATAAGAGGTATAAAGAAAGCAGAAGCGCAGGCAATTTATTCTGATGGCACTATAACTACATGGGAAGACTTTTTGGGAATAAACAGCAAAACGCCGCATAAGATAGATGTGTATACAAGGGCTGATGCTTCAGGCGCTGCCGATACATGGGCTTCTTTTTTTGGAAAGAAACAAGATGGTTTAAAAGGAATTGGTGTAAGTGGTGATCCAGGTCTTGCTGATGCTGTAAAGAAAGATGTAAACGGCATTGGTTATAACAGCTATCCTTTTCTTTTTGATGTAAAAACAGGTAAAAAAATACCAGGTATAGAAGTAATTCCTATTGATGTAAACGGTAACGGTACAATTGATCCGGAAGAAAACTTTTACGATAATGAAAGAATATTTCAGAAAGCTGTTAATGATGGAAAGTATCCTTCACCTCCGGTTAGGAATCTTTATTTTCTGGTAAAAGCAGGTACAAAACCAAAACCGGAAGTACTTGCCTTTTTTCAATGGGTGTTGACAGATGGCCAGCAATTTTTAACACAGGCAGGATATGTGCCACTTCCAAAAGGCGATATGCAAAATTCTCAAAAGAAACTTGCAGCAGCTTCAGGAAATAAATCTTAATAATTGAAGAATTCAAAGGTTATTATATCATCCGGATGCAGGCTTTCATGAAGCTAGTCAGCATGAAAGCTTGCGCCGGAACATTCAAACCACAAAACTACCAACAATGATTTTATCAAGACGACTATTAGACAATGTATCATCTAAATGGATGATCGTCTGTCTGAGTTTTTTCCTGATACTCCCGTTTGCAATTGCAACCGGGTTGGTTTTAAAATCAACAGGTTTATTAAAAGAGAACTCATTCATACATTTAATTACATCTTCTGACTGGTCTCCATCAGAAGGCAAATTCGGTTTCTTACCTTTTATTGTGAGTTCTTTATGGGTTACTATAGCAGCGTTAATTGTATCTATGCCTTTGTGCCTGCTGGCTGCAATATATTTATCTCAATTTGCACCCAAGTGGATGATAAAATTTATGCATCCGGTAATAGATATACTTGCAGGAATACCTTCTGTCGTATATGGCGTTTGGGCACTATTGGTTATTGTTCCTTTTGTAAGAAATACATTGGCTCCTTTGTTTCATACGGATTCTGTTGGCTATTGTATTTTATCGGGAGCCCTTATTCTTGCAGTAATGAGCATACCTTATATTCTTAATCTATTGCTGGAAGTGTTTAGGCAAATACCAATTGAATTAGGAGAAGCTTCATTAGCATTGGGCGCTACCAAATGGGAAACTATAAAAAAAGTCTTTTTACGAAAGGGTGCTACAGGAATTCTTTCTGCTTACGGTCTTGGATTTTCAAAGGCTTTGGGCGAAACACTTGCTGTAATGATGGTTATTGGCAACGTTGTACAAATACCACATTCAGTATTTGATGCCGGCTATCCTTTACCGGCACTTGTAGCAAATAATTATGGAGAAATGATGAGCATTCCATCTTATGATTCAGCGCTTATGTTTGGCTCGTTATTACTGCTGGTAATTATTCTTATTATAAATATTTTCTTTCGTTACATAATTTATAAATCCATAGCCCTATGACGTTAAGAAGAAAATGGGAAGAAAAATTTTTTCATGGCTTGTCCGCCATCGTAACACTACTTATTGTATTAGTGCTCGTACATCTTGTGTGGACTATAATTGCCAAAGGAGCATCTTCACTTTCATGGAAGGTTGTTTCAGAGCCACCGAACGGAAGTTTTTATTTTACCGGTGAAGGAGGTGGTTTTCTGAATGCTATTGCAGGTTCATTTTATCTCGCCGTAAGCGCTGTAATACTTTCTTTCCTGGTAAGTTTACCGGTTGCTCTTTTTTTAAATATTTATTTGATAAAAGTACCAAGACTGCTTACTGCATGCCGCTTCTTTCTGGATGTATTGTGGGGCATTCCATCAATTGTTTATGGTGCATTCGGATTTTTAATTCTTATGTATCTCGGTTATCGCAATTCTTTAGGTGCCGGTATTATTACAGTTGCCACGCTTATTTCTCCTATCATGATCAGATCTATGGATGAAGTTTTGAAAACCATACCCATAGGTTTGCAGGAAGCTTCATATGCGCTTGGGTCAACAAAAACAGAAACAGCATTTAAAATATTTTTCAAGCAGGCTTTTCCAGGGTTGGCAACTGCAGTGCTACTTGCTTTTGGCAGAGGCATTGGCGATGCAGCTTCGGTTCTTTTCACAGCAGGATTTACAGATCTTGTGCCTCACAGCCTTGGAGATCCAACTGCTACTTTGCCATTATTTATTTTTTACCAGCTAAGCTCACCCAGTGAGAGTGTTCAAAATCTTGCTTATGCAGCTTCAATTGTTCTTACACTTATAATACTTGTTGTAAGTATAACGGCAAGGCTGCTTAAACCAAAAAGATAATTGTTACCTGTAAAAACTATTTACCATGCCATCAACACTTGTAAACATGCAACAAAAAAATATAACAGTTGAATCTATAGCCGCTACTGTTCCTGTAGTAGAAATTGATAAGTTAAATGTGTACAGCAAAGGCTCACACATTCTTAAAAATGTTTCTACTGTAATTCCTAAAAATAAAATAACGGTGTTACTCGGGCCATCAGGTTGCGGCAAAACAACACTATTAAAATGCCTGAATCGTTTAACAGATCTGTATCCTGATTTGAAAGTGAATGGAAGCATTCGCATTGATGGTGAAGATATTTTCGATTCACGAAAAGATATAACAGCTATCCGTCAGAAAATGGGCTTATTGCTGCAACGTCCTTATCCTTTGCCTATGAGCATTTATGATAATATTGCTTATGGTTTGAAATTAAAAGGCATACGCAGTAAAAAAATTATCAGCGAAAAAGTAGAGAAGCATTTAAAAGAAGTCGCATTATGGGAAGAAGTGAAAGACAGGCTTAAAACTTCAGCGCAGCGTTTATCAATAGGCCAACAACAACGTTTGTGTTTGGCAAGAGGCCTTGCTGTTGAACCTGAAATTATATTGGCAGATGAGCCATCCTCAGCCCTTGATCCTATTTCTTCACGTGTTATTGAAGAAGAATTTATAAGACTGAAATCAGATTATACGATCATATTGGTTACCCATATATTGCGGCAGGCAAAACGCCTTGCAGACAACGTAATATTTATGTATTACGGAGAAATAATTGAAAGCGGTCCTGCAGAAGAGATATTCGAAAATCCTCAATCAGAGATTTTGAAAGAATATCTGCATGTTGGACACTAAAGTTTGTTGGTGGTAAACGTTTGAATAAAACGAAGCCGCTCTTGTCTAGGAGTGGCTTTTTTTATTTAGTGAATTTACGTAATTAAAATTCATTATGCATTTAACATTGCCTGCAATTCAATATTCTTATTTCTTAAATCAATTCCACCTTCCATAATTGATTTTAAATTGGCGAGATAAAATACCCAGCCTGTGCTGCATGCAACATACCAGTTCTTTTTTCCTTCATCGTCATCAGGTATATTTTCCTGAATCAATTCAACAATGTTTTCATTTTGCTGTTCATAAAATTTTACGGTTACATTGCCTGCTTTGCCAAACGTAAATCGCAACTCATCTTTATCATTGGCTTTTAAAATTTCACCTGTTTCAGCTGTTGAATCAGGATAGCCATACCAAAGCCATTTATAAGTATCACCTGCTTTAATCAATTCATGATCTGCCAATGGTTCATCATTGCGTTTGTATTCGCACAGGCGTAAAAACCATTGCTGCATTAAATAACGTGTAGCAAATGCATTATATAGTTTTTGTAGTGGAGCATTTATATTGATGCGTTGTGTAAAGCGGCTCCAATCTATACTGCTCATAATTTTTTTATTAAAACTATTGTATTTCCGTTCAATAATTGTTCGCTTCCGAACAGTTTTTACAAGCTCATTTTTACTCACACTTTTTATTATCCTTTCAGAATTCAAAATAACCATTCATCATCAAATGCCTGCTGTGGTATCTGCTTTGAAAATGTTTTGGCATAACTGATAAAACAGAAATTAAAATTACCGGATATGAAAAAGACACTGATCGTTACAGCTTTAGCACTTCTTATTACTACTGCATTGTGGTCAATAAACAACAATTCAACAACAACAAATGCTGTGAGCAAAAACATTAATGTTGAAGTGTATAAAAACGCCAGCTATATTTCTCCTGCTTATAAAAATACTTTTGCCACATTAAAAGTAACGGTTGTGCGTATCAACGGAAAGGAGCGCGATATTGTATGGCAACACACATATAAGCCGACTGAATTAAAAGATTTCCCCGGTGTTGATAAACCTATGACACAAAAAATATCAATACCTAACATAAATGACAAAAAAGAAAAACTTGAGATTTATTACCAGGTTACTTATAACTCACAGGGAAGTATTTTAAATCTGGTAAATACCTCAGTTATAGAAAAAGGACAAAAAACAGGAAAACTTTCAATTGAAATATAGATTTTAAACATGTTTTAATCACATCAAAATTAAAGGGGTAAGCGAACCACAGATAACGAAGCTAACATCAGGAGAGCGATAAGCATAATAAGTGCGGGAGAGTAGCTTGTAACAGTTAAAAGGAATAATTTGATTACCGTAATAAATTCTTGAACAGAGCTCTTGCATTAAACAATATAGATATTTGTTTAAAAGTCAGGATTGAGCCGGGTATAATAGCCGATAAGTGAAAAGCATGGTTGGAAACACATATCAAAGACAATCACCATTTTAACGGGCAAAGAAGTGAAGGTAAACTTCCTTAACGTGTATTTTCTGTGTATTAATTAAATATAGCCAATATCAATTCAAAGAGGTAGCAAAATCAAACAAAAGAGAAACAAAACATAGGTAAATTCTGTGTTTTGTCTCTCTTTTGTCTCTCTTTTGTCTCTCTTTGGTCTCTCTTTGGTCTCTTTTTTGTCTCTCTTTAATTAGTTTAAAATAATTGTTGAATAAAATTTTTATTCCCGTTTATGTATGCCTGGTTAATTACACAGCGGGTTCGGTAATTGCAGAGTGCTGCGGAAACAGAAGAAAAGGTTTGGATGGACGGGTAAATCTCCATAACTGGCATTATAACTATGAAGCCGTGCTGGTTGCCCGTTAAAAGGGGCAACATTTCTCAAAAAAGGGTTTATTTACCAGGAAAAAGGATTGGATTTTTTCAAAAAGGATTGAAATGACAAAAAGAAGGATTGATTTTTTGAAAAACAGGATTGCATTTATCTGAAACAGGGTATGCTTTCATAAAAACAGATTGATTTTAGAAAAATTTGCCGTGTATAGATGCACAACCTATGCAAAAAAGCAAGGCGGCTATTACCACTTTTTTATTGTGTATTATTCTTAAAGTTTGATGATAGTTAT
>Ga0206973_1034_pt1 | contig 39713 bp, 29 predicted proteins | sample Alteio_BWOrgHeat_83_FD_152927 | JGI IMG/M metagenome (GOLD analysis project Ga0206973, IMG submission 152927) | Enriched cells from forest soil in Barre Woods Harvard Forest LTER site, Petersham, Massachusetts, United States -... | ecosystem: Environmental > Terrestrial > Soil > Temperate forest >...
TGCCAATGCGGAGTTGGGGCGGGTGAATCAAACTTTGGCGGTGCAGAATCGCAAGCTGGGATCGCGCAGTGCGTGCTTTGAGATGATGACGCATTTTTATCAGCGGATCACACCGGCGGCGAGTCCGGCGCAATTGCTGGCGGAGATCGGGCAGGTTGCGCATCAGTTTCTAGACTCGGAGCGGCTGGTGCTGTTTTCGCAGGATCCGGACCAGGGTGATCTTGTGCCGCAGGAAGCGACCGCGGCGGCGATCATTGGAGAGGTGCTGACGTTTGATCCAACGCGGGCGACGCAGGACAGTTTTTTGATGCATATGCCGGCGCGCGGGGGAGATCAGCGGGTGGCGCGGGTGAATTCGAATTTTATTCGGCCGGCGACGCCGCAGTTGGAGTGGTTGCTGGAGCGGGTGCAGCCGTTTTTGGGGACGAGCCAGTGCTGGTTTATGCCGTTGTTGTGCGGGAATGATCCGGTGGGGGGGGATCATGTGGATTGCAAAGGAGTCGTCGAATGCGATGACGGGGGTAGCGGATTTGGTGCTGGTGAGCCAGTCGTGGGGGATGACGCTGCGGACGGCGCAGATTCGGGAGCAGCAGACGATTTTGACGGAGTCGCTGGCGGCGGCGAATCGGGAGTTGGGGGCGCTGCAGCAGCAATTGGTGCGGGCGAAGAGCCTGGCGGGGCTGGGCGAAATGGCGGCGGGTGCGGCGCATGAGATGAATAATCCGCTGGCGGTGGTTTGTGGGCGGGCGCAATTGCTGGCGGCGAAACTATCGGACACGACGATGAAACAGGAAGCGAGTTTGATCGCGCAGCAGGGGGAGCGGCTGAGCCAGATCATCACGGACCTGATGGATTTTGCGAAACCGCAGCCGCCGAAGCCGGCGCTTTTTGCGATCGGGACGGTAATGGAAGAGGCGGTGAAGACGGCGATTGAGCGCGTTGGGGGCGTGAGCGGGAACCTGGCGTCGCGCGTCAAGATGGAGATTTCGCCGGGGATTCCGCCGTGCCGAGGGGATGCGCGGCAGATCAAGAATGCGCTGGCGGAAGTGGTGCTGAATGCGATTCAGGCGTCGAAGGCGGCGGATGTGAATGAGCAGCGGGATGCGGGGCAGAGCGAGATTCTGATTCACGCCGGGTTTAACATGTTGGATGCGCAGTTGATATTGCAGGTGACGGACCGGGGGATCGGGATGAGCGAGGAAGTGATGCGGCAGGCGTTTTCGCCGTTCTTTTCGGCGAAGACGGCGGGGCGGAATCGGGGGATGGGCTTGGCGAAGGCGCTGCGTTGGATTGAGAATCACGGGGGGACGATTCGGCTGGATTCAGCGGTTGGGTCGGGGACGACGGCGGTGATATTGCTGCCGGTGAACAGTTTGCCGGACGAGCCGGAGACGCCGGCGGCGAAAACGGCGTCGCGTAAAGCGGATCCCGCGACCGTTCGGTCGTGAGTCTTCAAGATTCCCCTAAAAATTCAGCGTCCAGTAATGATTATTTTTTCGCGTCCGTTCTCACGTGAAAATTATGATGGCGTCACGTCTGAAAATATCCATTCTCCCTGTCGTCCACCTTGTCGGGATTTTCGGGCGTTATGAGTTGCGTTTTGTCTCATGCCTATTGGGTATTTTACCCCCCACAAATCCCCTGATCCGGTCCCAAGCACCCCCCGCTTGCAGACGATAAGAAACGCGGTACTTGACACTGAAGAACACGAGCCGGAGAAAATGGGCCGCCGAAATAATCCGCAATCCGGGGCAGAACGGATGACGGAGAAATTCGTAACGGCAGCTCAAGTGTGCGGGAAAAACGCACACACCTCGGCGTGGTAGCAGGAGCGCACTGAATGAAGTCACCCCTTCCCAATACCCAGTCAACAGCAAGCGAAACATGGGATGTACTTGTGGTCGATGCAGACCCAGGCATCGGCGAGCTGGTGAAGAAGCAGGCGGGCGCGATGGCGTCGCGCGTGCGTCATGCGACGAGCGTCGATCAGGCGCAGGCGGAGATGAAGGCGCGTCCGGCGGATGTGCTGCTGGTGAATATTCAGATCAACGACAACGCGGGGTTGTCGCTGATCAGGGCGCTGCGTAAGAAATATCCGCAGACGGAGTCGATTGCGTTGTCGCGGAATCGGCGCGGCGAGGTTTTGCTGGATGCGTGGCGGGCGGGGGCGGCGGATATTCTGATCGCACCGATCCAGACGACCGACCTGCAGCGTTCCTTTGCGGCCCTCAAAACGCGGCAGGGGGAAGTTGAGCGGCTGACCAGGCGCAACGCCCGGCTGCGCAGCACATGCAAACAACTCAACAAAGCGCGGCACGAGATCAGCCAGCAGGTCGACCTGTTGTGCAATGACCTGGTGCGTGCTTATCAGGAAATCGCGCAGCAGTTGAACGTCACGCAATTGACGGCGGACTATTGCCTGGCGATTGAGAATGAACTGGAAGTGGAAGGGATTCTGCGCAAGACGATGGAATGGATTCTCAAGAAGCTGGGGCCGATCAATGCGGCGGTCTATCTTCCGGATGCGGATCGGAATTTTGCTTTGGGGGCGTATCTGAACCTTGATACGGAAGCGGACGCGGCTTTGATAACGGCGATCGGCGAGACGATTGTGAAGCAGGCGGAGGTCGCGGGCCATGCGACGGAGATATGCGATGACCGGGCGGCGGATGATTTGTTTGGCGAGGCCGGGGCGCAGCTGCACGGGCGGACGTGGCTGAGCGCGGGATGCGTGGCGAGCCGGGAATGCCTTGGGGTGATCGTGTTGTTTCGCAGGCAGGGCGAGCCGATCGATGGATCGGTGCGGACGATGATTGAAGCGATTGCGCCGGTGCTGGGCGAGAAGATCGAAACGGCGTTGAAGATGTATCATCGGTTACATCCGTTCGATGAAGCTGAGAACGAAGACGATCAACCCTGAGCGGGTTAGCGGAAGCGCAACATTTATCCAATTCTTTGCAATTAAATCCGCAAGCAGGGCGAAAGCGTACTGTCTCTGGTCAACTTGTCGTGATGGATATCGGGCTTCATCTATTTGGAAAATAAGCCGATATCTCAGTCATCAGGACAATTTGGGAACGCCCGCTGGTTCCTGTTATAGTGTGAAAAGTCTTTTCGTCTGTACTCAGGGAAAGCATGACGGACTTATCCTCATCCATTGGGTTTGAAGCGGTTATCCAACCGTACATGCCTGTGTTTTATGTTTCGTTTCTGGCGACGATCATCCTTACGCCGCTGATGCGGGTGCTTGCGCACCGGCATGGGATTGTGGATGACCCGGACGGGAAACGGAAGGTTCACTCGCAGCCGATTGCTTATCTGGGGGGCGTTTCGATTTTTCTGGGTTGGCTTGCGGGGGTGAGCATTTCGGTATTTCTTCGGCCGCACAATGCGGAGCTGATCGTGCTCAACAGCGTGCAAATTCCGCCGGGCGTGCTTCTGGGCGCGGCGACGGTGGTTTTGTTTGGCCTGCTCGACGACGTGTATAGCCTGAGCGCTAAAGTAAAACTTTTTGGTCAATTCCTTGCAGCGCTTTTTCTGATTGTTCCCGGGGCGCTGGGAATTGGGGGAAATGATTTCTTCCTGGGGGTGCATCAGGCGCATACGGGTCCGGCGTGGATGATCATCGATCCGTTGATTCGCAATGGATACATTCATGCGGATGTTGCGACGCTGAGCTGGTTTGCGCCGGCGGTGACGGTTTTTTCGGCGCTGGTGGCGATTGCGGTGATTGTGTCGACGTGCAATGCGACGAACCTTCTGGACGGGCTGGATGGGCTTTGCTCGGGGGTGACGGGGGTGATGTCGATTGGGTATCTGATCCTGGCGGTGTACCTGGCTTCGCAGATGGTTTCGACGGAGGGTGGAAGCCCGATTGATCCGACGCGGATTACGCTTTCTCTGGCGCTGCTGGGGGCGGTGCTGGGGTTCCTGCCTTTCAATTTCAACCCAGCCTCGATCTTCATGGGCGATACGGGGTCGATGTTTCTGGGTTACATCTGCGGGGTAATGATTCTTCTGTTTGGGCAGAACGGGACGATTCGGTGGTTTCTCTCGGCGATCATTATGTTTGGGTTGCCGATGATGGATACGTTTCTGGCGATTGTTCGGCGGAAGCTCAATGGGAAGCCGATTTTTTCGCCGGACTCGAATCACTTTCACCATTTCCTGGTGAAGCGTGGGTACACGGTTCGCAAAGCGGTGCTGATCAGTTATGCGGTGGCGGCGATTTTTGTGAGCTTTGCGTTGATTATCGTGATCATGCCGACGCGGATGGCGATTGGGATTTACCTGGTGCTGTTTGGGTACATCATCGTGAGCGCGTTCAAGATGGGGATGATTTTTCAGAGCACGAAAATTCAGGCTGCGAATACGCAGTTGAACATGAATGTGATCAAATCGAATGGGGCGGAGGCGCCGACGGCACCCGCGTCCAAAGAGAAGGAACGGGAAAAGGAAACCGTGTCCTCGAAAAACTAAATCCCTCCCGCATCCGCGAAGAACCTGGCCCCATCCTTTTGACTTTCCCTCCCCGGCACTCCACACTTACCCGCTTATATTGTCACTCGCCGGTTGAGGAAATTCATTATGCAGTCTCGCCACAGTGTTCGTTCAGCTAAACGCCGCACCCGCAACCTTCTTGAATCGCTTGAGTCGCGCGTGCTGCTGAACGCCATCAGCGCATACAACTTTGGCACGCTGGCGTCTTTTAATGCTGACCAGACCAACGGAAATGGTTCGCAACCTGACGGGCTGGTCATTGATGCGGATGGCGATTTGTTCGGCACGACGACGAATGGGGGGCCGCAGGGGTATGGGTATATTTTTGAAGTGGTGGCGGGGACGAATGTCATCAAGAATCTTGCGCCGTTTACGAGTGCGACGGGGTTCTTTGCGACGGGGAAACTGGTTTTGGATTCCAGCGGGAATATTTTTGGGGCAGCGGCGGACGGCGGCGCTTTGAATAAAGGCACGATCTTTGAGCTTAAGGCCGGCGACACGGCGATTACGACGCTCGCATCCTTTAATGGAAGCAACGGGGCGTTTCCGTTTGGCGGGCTGACGGAAAATGACGGGATTCTTTATGGCATCACTTTTGGGAACGGTTCCGGCGATAAATCGGCGGTGTTTACGCTTGATCCGACGGCGCCGGTGATACAGGACATCGCGGTGTTTTCCACGAATATCCGGCCGGCGGGGACGCTGGTGGTGAATGCGGACGGCGATATTTTCGGAGCGACGACGACTGGCGGGGCTAACAATCGCGGCACGATTTTTGAAATTGTGCATGGCACGAACACGGTGGAGACGCTTTTGTCGTTCAATGGGACGAATGGGCAAACGCCGCTGGGCACGCTTATTTTGCAGGACCAGGGCGATTCCGACATTACCAATGACGTCATCATCGGGGCGACATCGAGCGGAGGCACGAATAACGACGGGACGCTCTTTGCGTTTAATCCGACGGATTCCACCATCACCACGCTGGTTTCTTTCAACAGCAACAATGGCACGCATCCGATCGGTAATCTGATCACGGATGCGGGGGGGAATATTCTCGGGACGACGGGGGTTGATGGGCCGGGGGGCTTTGGCACGCTGTTTCGGTTTAACCCGAATACGCTGTCGCTCACAACTCTTCAGTCTTTCGCCAACGACACGACGGGCAAAGCGCCGTCGAGCAATATCGTGATGGATTCCAACGGCAATATTTTCGGCGGGACGTTTGCGGGTGGGGCATTTCACGACGGGACGCTTTTTGAACTTTCACCGTTGAGTGCGCCGCAGGTTCCGCTCTCGCTTAGCGTGGTTCAACAACCGGTCAATTCGCTGGCGGGGCAAACGTTTTCGGTCACTGTTGCGGTGCGCGATCTTTTTGGAAACGTGGAGACCGGCGACACATCCAACGTGACGCTCACGCTCAACTCGACGAATCCAGATGAGACGTTTACTGACACGGAAGCGGCGGTGAATGGGGTTGCTACGTTCGATGTTTCGCTTGATCTTGTGGGCAATTACACGTTTACGGCGACTGATGGGACGCTCGACAAAACCGTTTCGAAATCTTTTGCGATCTCGGCTGATGCGGCGAACAATCCGCATCTGGTTTTTGCGCCGGATCCCGCTTATCTCACGGTCGACAAGACGGCATTGACGCCGGTCACGGTTCTTGTCGAAGATAATTTTGGGAACGTTATCACGACTGATCATTCGAAGGTGACGATTGCGGCGGTTGGTGGTCTTTCGGGAACGCTTACGGCTTCGGTGATTGCGGGCATGGCTAGTTTTGATTCGCTCAAATTCAATGCCACGGGAAACTACACGTTGAACGCCACGGATACCAAAGCGGTTTCCACTGACCCTGATGTTACGGCGGGGTCGGGGGATGTCACGGTTGGGACTATTTCCAAGGCGGTGTTCTCCACGCAGCCGGCGGCGGTTCTTGCGGGGCACGATTTTACGGATTTCATCGCGGTTGCATTGCAGGATGGAAATGGGGCGACGGTCACGAGCGATTCGGGCACTACGGTGACGCTCTCCATTCTCAGCGGGCCCAAGGGGGCGGAATTCTTCACGGGCAATGCGACGCACTCAGTCACGCTTACCGCAACCGATGAAAGCGGGACGGCCACGTTTGATCTTGCTCAGTTTGATACTGCCGGCACGTATGTGCTGGAGGCCACGGTTAATGGTCTTGCGACTATTTTCTCGAAGACTTTTACGGTTTCTCCGGACACGGATACGAAGCAGTTGGTGTTTACGGCGCAACCGACCGACAACGGCGTCAGCACGGCTATCAAGCCGGCGGTGGTTGTAAAAATTGAAGATCAGTTTGGAAATATTTTTACCAAGGACAATTCACGAGTGACGCTTAGCGCCAATGGTCCGGGGGCTGCATCGGGGACGTTTGCGGCGAATGCCAGCAGCGGGGTGGCTACCTTTAGCAATCTTCAATTTGCCACCGCGGACAGTTATACGGTTACGGCTTCTGACGGGGTGATCACGACGGCCGATTCTGATTCGTTCACCATCGGTGCTGCAACTCACCTCGTCTTTACGGTTCAGCCCATCGCGACGGTTGCGGGGCATACCCTCGCGACGATTAAGGTTTCGGTTGAAGATTTGAGCAATCATGTGGTTTTGGGGGACACTTCAAATGTCACGCTGGGGCTTTCCTTCTTCCTGCCGGGCAGCGGGGCGACGCTTGGCGGGACGACGACTCAAGCGGCGGTCACGGGGGTCGCGACTTTTAGTGATATTGTTCTGGATACGGCGGGCAACTTTACGCTGGTCGCCACCGACGGCTTGCTTAGCCCGGGCATCTCCAACTTTTTCACGGTTTCTCCGGATGTTGCCACGCATCTGGCGATCTTTCAGCAACCCTCGGATGTCGGGGCGAATAGCAAAATGACGAACCCGGTGATCGTTTACGTTGAGGATCAGTTCGGGAATATCGTTACGAACAACAGTTCGAAAGTCACGCTCGCTCCCACGCCTGGCTCTGCGGTCAGCAATGCGTCGGTCAATGCCAACAAGGGGATCGCGACGTTCACTAATTTTACGGTTGCGACGGCGGGCAATTACACGCTTGCGGCGTCGGATGGGGTGCTTGCGACTGACGTGTCTGATTCGTTCAATGTCACTGCGGCGGCGAAGTTGGTGTTTGGCCAGCAGCCTTCGACGGTTGTGGCGGGGGTGGCTATCGCTCCGGCGATTACAGTGAAAGTTGAAAATTCGGCGGGGGTGATTCAGACTTCGGATACTTCGGCGGTGACCATCACGTTTACTTCGCCTAACGATCCATCTCTGACGGGCACGCTTACGGTTAATGCGGTGGCGGGGGTGGCCACGTTCTCCAATGTGATTCTTGATAAGACGGGTAACTATCAGCTTACGGCGACTGATGCGAATCTGAAGATGGCGGTTTCCAACGGCTTTACGGTCAACCCGGGAGCGGTCACGCATCTGGTGTTCTCGCAACAGCCTTTCACGACTGTTGCCGGCGTGCATATCAATCCGAATGTGATTGTAAAGCTTGAAGATCAGTTCAATAATGTGGTTACCAACTCCGGCGCTCCGGTCACCATCACTGCCGTTACTCTGAGCAGTCTTACGGCCATGGGGACTGTCAATGCGAGTTCCGGCGTTGCCACTTTCTCGAATCTCATCCTCAAGACCAGCGGCGTTTACTCGCTTACTGCCACGGCGCTTACCTTCACCACTACCTCGAACAACTTTCTTGTGCTGCCTGCGGCGGCGACTACTCTGAGTTTTAGTCAGCAGCCTTCGTCTACGGGTGTGGGAGTTTATTCGGCGGTGGTCACGCTGCACGATGCGTTTGGGAATATCGCGTCGAACAATGTGGCTGATGTGACGATTCAATTGGGGACGCATCCGGCGACCGGGACGGTTGTTGGTGTCTTCACGGCACCGGTTGTTAACGGGGTTGCGACGTTTGATGATATTGAGCTTCCGATCAGCGGTAATTACACATTGAAAGCGATTAGTTCGGGGTTGCCAGCGGCGATCTCCGACCCATTTATCAATGTGGTGGTCATATAGATGGTGTCGCGAACGCGAATAACAAGTGATTGCGGTTCGTCAATGGGGAGAGCACAATTTCCTGATGGGGATGAAAATCTGCAAACCCCACATGCTAATAGGTTTACATGTTTGCCGGTGGGGAAGCGGCGGGGATAGTGGGGTCTTCCTATTGCAATGCTAGGCGTAAGTGTGGTAATCTCAAAAGCCTATGGCCACATCACTTAAGTCTAAGCGTCGGGCCTCCGGGTCCAAAACCAAGCCAAAAACGTCTAAAGCGTTGACCAAACGCGGTTTAGGTGCGAGTCGCTCGCAACCTCAGCGCGCGGTGGTGATGCTGAAGGCGACGTTGCCGAAAGCGGTGCCTGCGCGCCTGGTTGATCCGCATCCTCAATACACGAAAGCGATTAATTTTCTCATGTCGCACACCGACTATGAGAAGATGCGCATTGTTCGGTACAACACGACGACGTTTTCGCTCGATCGCATGCGGACGCTGCTGAAGCACCTGGGCAATCCTCAGACGAAATTTAAGACGGCGCACATTGCGGGGACGAAGGGGAAAGGCTCGACTTGTCACATGCTTGCGAGCATGTTGCAGGCTGGGGGCTTGAAAACCGGACTTTATACTTCGCCGCATATTGTCGACATGCGGGAGCGGATTCGGCTTAATGGCGAGATCATTTCGCATCAGGAACTGGTGAATCTGGTCAAACGGCTTGAGCCTGCTCTTAAGAAAATGGGTTCGGATAAGCCGACGTTCTTTGAGATTTTCACGGCGATGTCGTTCTGTTACTTTGCGGATCAGAAGGTTGATATTGCGGTCATTGAAACCGGCTTGGGTGGGCGGCTTGATTCCACCAATGTGATCACGCCGGAAGTTGTTGCGATTACCAGCATTTCCAAGGACCACATGTCGATTCTGGGCAATAGTCTTTCGAAGATTGCTGAGGAAAAAGCGGGGATTTTCAAGAAGGATATTCCCGCGGTGACGTGTATTCAGGATCCGGATGTCGCCAATGTGCTCAAGCGCGTGGCGGGTACGGCGAAGACCACGTTGCAGGTTGTCGGGCAGGATATTGAGTTTAGTTATCGGTTTGAGATTACGCGTCCGATCGGGCCGCACATGCGGGTTTGTTTGACGACGGAGACGAGCCGGTTTGAGCATTTGGCGGTTCCGCTGATGGGGGAACACCAGGCGGTGAATTGCGGGCTGGCCCTGGCGATGCTCGATAAGTTGAAGCAGCGCGGGTTTGTTTTTGATGATTCCAAGGCGCTGGAGGGTCTGGCCAAGGTCAAGATTCCGGGGCGGCTGGAAGTGGTCAGCAAGGCTCCGCATGTGATTATTGACGGGGCGCATAACGCGGCTTCGGTGCAGGCGCTGTTCCGCGGGATTGGGCAGCACGTTCCATATGACTCGATGGTTGTGATCTTCGGTTGTAACTGTGACAAAGATATCGATGGCATGCTGGAGCAGATTTCGCTCGGGGCCGACAAGGTTATTTTTACCAAGAGCAGCAACAATCCGAAGGCTGCGGATCCGCATGAGCTGTCGAATATTTACACAGAACGGTATGGCAAGATGGCGCAAGTGGCCGAGTGCTTTGCCCATGCGATGGAAATTGCCGAGCGGGCGATTACGCGGGAAGATCTTGTGACGGCGACGGGTTCTTTTTACCTGATCGGCGAAGCGAAGCAGTTTTTCCAGGACCGCGAGTCGGCCAAGAAGAACTAAAACGGTTTGAGCAGCGTTAACCTGAAAGTCACAAAGCCCCACGCTTATGTTGGGCTTTTTTTACTTTTGCCGGCGGGAGTTCAAGTGGGACGTACTTTCCTAGACAGAGAAAAAAATGGGAGAGGGTTTACGCTTATCGAGCTGCTGGTCGTGGTGGCGGTGATTGCGCTGCTGATCACGATTCTTTTGCCGAGTCTTGGCGCTGCGCGCGAACGGGCGAAGCGCTCGGCCTGCCTGAGTAATCTCCACCAGGTTCACATTGCGTACTATTACTATGCTCAGGATTCCAACGATCAGGTTCCGATTGGGTACCGCACGGTTTCTTCCCAGTTCAACAGCATGATTTATTCTTCCACCGCCAGTTCGTGGGCGCTCTTTGGGCTTTTCATCACGAACAACTACGACAAATCTCCCTACATCAAGACGCCGAAGCTGCTTTATTGCCCGAGCGAGACGAACACGAAGTTCATGCTGGCGACTTCTGACAATCCCTGGCCCGCACCCGGCACCTCGCCAACCGCGAACATTCAGGCGGGGTATTGCTCCCGCTCGACTTTTCCCGGAAAGCAGATTCCCGACGACCTTTCCAATATTCCTGCCAGCATGCAGCCATTTACCATGCCGCACCTTCGCGATTTTTCCGGCAACGGGGTTGCCAACAATGCCATTTTCGCGGACCTCACCGCCGCGGCCAACCGCATTCAATCCCGCCACCGCGAGGGGAGCCAGGTTCTGTTCGCTGACGGTTCGGCGCACTGGATATCGCTGAGCAAATTCGTCCAACCCGACGCATCCTGGCCGGAAACGATCAACCCGCCGGTCGCCACGTTCAACTCCACCCAGGATGCGATCTGGCAGGCTTTCGACAAGAATTAAATGGCCCGCCGGTTCTTCTGATTCAGGGGTGAAGAAGTTACCCCCAGATGTCCGATAAATACATCATGGCCGTTGCCCACGGATGGGGGATGGCCATTTGACCACCGGGTTTCACGGAGGAAACAGCCTTGCGTCACGCGGCGAAACTTTGCATTGTCGTCGCTTGTGCAATGGCCTCGGGTTGCAGCCTTTTGCACGACAAGCCGGTGCCGCCGCCGCCGCTGGAATACAGCATCAACTCGCCTTATCGCTCGGTTCACACCATCGCGATTGCTCCCGCGGTAAATCTTTCGGGCAATCATGATTTTGATGTGCTGGCGGTTTCTGATTCCCTTTTTGAAGAAATGCAGCAGGTTCGCAACCTCAACGCGCTGCCGCTCAACAAGACGTTGATCGTGATGCGGAAGTTGAACATGCGTTCGATTGATACGCCGCAGGATGCACAGGTGCTTATTAAGGCTCTGGGTGCGGATGCGATCATTATTCCCGCGGTGACGGCATATGATCCTTACAATCCGCCGGTGGTTGGGATGACGCTGCAACTCTATTCGCTGGCGGGGGCGGAACCGGCGGTGAGTGGGGGGGGCGTCGGCGGTCCGGAGCATCAGCCTGTCAGCCAGGTATCCGCGGTCTTCAATGCGTCGAATCAGACGGTTTTGCACGAGTTGCGAGATTTCGCGGCGGGGCGGACGGAGTATGAGACAGCGTTGCAGGACGAGAAATTCCTTGTGGATTCAGATTCCTACATGCGTTTTGTCTCCCATGCCATGATTCGCCGGCTGATGGAAGCGGAACGCCAGCGTAACTATTGAGCCATAAGACCAAGCACTAAAACCGGGCGATAAAACCGCCCTTCGCCGAAAAAAAATGACGACCGCGACAAGAAAATCGGACGTAGTGCTCAATACGCCCGAGAAACTAGCCGATAGGGTTAGTAGAACGAAAGGTAGTTACATGGCGAATGAATCACGGCAGCTCACTTTGATCAAAAAAGGCCACTATCACCTTTTCCGTTATCAACCGGGCGAGGAAGCCGCCCTGATCCAGACGCTTATTGAGAAGGCGGACGATCCGAAGAGCCCGATCGATTGGTTTGATGCCGCGGTGCTATCGCACCAGATGGGGCATCGGATGGCTGCGGAGATGCAGGAGTTGCTCAAGAATAAGCTGGGGGTGGCCGGGGGCTATAAGAAGGCGGCGGATGCCACCTGAGTTTCGACGGACGATTGGCTTTTATGCCTTGGGAGTGTGATGGAATCGCACGAACAGGGCCTCGAAAAGCCGTAGAGGCATGACTTATGGATCACGTTGCGCAGCCCGCTCGCGTTCAGCAATTTCTGAACTACCTGCAGTTTGAACGGCATTTTTCGGCGTACACGAGCCGCTGCTATGGGGCGGATCTTCGTCAGTTTTGTCAGTTTCTTCTAGGCGTTCCCGCCGAGATTATGCCGGATGATGTGGAGCCGGCTCATACCAATGGGCATGGTCTCAATGGCCACACGAATGGCAATGGGCACGTCGCTGCGGTCATTGAGCAGTTGCCCAAGGTTGACACCTCGCCGGAGCACACGGAGACGCTGCTGCTCAATGCGAGCGGTGAAGATGTGCGGAATTATCTGCAGTTCATGCGGGAAAATAATTATTCGAAGGCGACGATGGCACGCAAGCTGGCGACGCTTCGCAGCTTCTTCAAGTTCTGCAATCGCCGGTCGCTGACGGCCAACAATCCGATGATCACGATCCGCACACCGAAGCAGGAAAAGCGGTTGCCGAAGTTCATGACTGAGGAAGCGATCACCAAGCTGCTCAGCACGCCGAAAGATTCGGATGTGCTGGGTGCTCGTGACAAGGCGATGCTGGAAAGCATGTATTCCACGGGCATCCGTGTGAGCGAGCTTGTTGGTTTGAACATGGAAGATGTGGATTTTGCGGGTTCGGTTATCCGGGTTCGCGGCAAGGGGAAGAAGGAACGGCTGGCTCCGATGGGGCAGACGTCGCTGGCGGCGATTCAGAAATATCTCGCCATGCGTGGCGGGATTGTTAAGGATGCGATGCCGGCGGGGGCGCTTTTTGTGAACAAGCATGGGCAGCGATTGAGCACCCGCTCGGTTCGCCGGAAGCTGGATAAGTACTTGATTGAAGCGGGTCTTGATCCGGATATCAGCCCGCACACGCTGCGGCATTCTTTTGCGACGCACATGCTCAACCATGGTGCGGATCTTCGCAGCGTGCAGGAATTGCTGGGGCACCAGAGCCTGAGCACGACGCAGATTTACACGCATTTGAGCAGCACCCGCATCAAGCAGGTTTATGATGCGGCCCACCCCCGAGCCAACTAAGCACGGCTTGGCAACCTGGGGATAACGAGAGACGCGGCGGATGCTTGATAAACATCCGCCGCGATTGTTTTTGCTGTTCATTCATATGTTCGAGATTACTTCCCGCGCAAGCGTTTTTGACGCAGTTTGCGTTTTTGTTCCGGCGTTAGATTTGACTTCGCCTGCGAGCCGCCACCGCCGCGCAACTGCGATAACCCGCCGGCTCCGAGTTTTGACATGTCGAATTGGGACATGGCTTGGGCCATTTTGAGGCGGTTGCCCATGGAGAGGCCAGACATTTTTTTGGCCATGTCTCGGGCCTGGCCGAAGCCTTTGATGAGGCGTGAAATATCTTCGGGTTGCGTTCCTGAGCCGCGGGCGATTCGGCGGCGGCGGGAACCGTCGATCAGGTCGGGGTTCTCGCGTTCCCTGCGATTCATTGACTGGATCATTGCTTCGGTTTTGTTGAGTTCTTCTTCGGGGATTTGAATGTCCTTCAGTGCGGCGCCGACGCCTGGCAGCAAGCCCATCAATTGCTTCAGTGGGCCCATCTTGCGGACGCTGCGCATCTGGTCGAGAAAATCATCGAGGGTGAAGGTGGCGTTGGCCATCTTCTCCTGGAGTTTTTTGGCTTTCACCTCGTCAAAATCGGTCTGGGCTTTTTCGACGAGGGTGAGGATGTCGCCCATGCCGAGCATGCGCTGGGCGATGCGTTCGGGATAGAATTCCTCGAGGGCGTCGAGTTTTTCGCCGACGCCGATGAACTTGATGGGTTTGCCGGTGATGGTTCGCACGGAGAGGGCGGCGCCGCCGCGGGTGTCGGAATCGAACTTGGTGAGGATCATGCCGTCGAGTTCGAGTTGGGAGTTGAATGCTTTGGCGGAGTTCACGGCGTCCTGGCCGACCATGGCGTCGACGACCAGGAAAATCTGGTGGGGTTTGACCTGCAGATTGATCGCCTTGAGTTCCGCCATCAGGGGCTCATCGATGTGCAAGCGGCCGGCGGTGTCGAGGATAATGACATCGCGGCCGTTGGCTTTGGCAAAGGCGACGGCGTTGCGGCAGACTTGGACGGGGTTTTTGTTTTCGCGTTCGGAATAGACGGGGACGTCGGTCTGCTGGCCGAGGGTGTGGAGCTGGTCGATGGCGGCGGGGCGCTGCAAATCGGCGGCGACGAGGAGGGGGTTTTTGCCTTTCGATTTCAGATAGAGGGCGAGCTTGCCGCAGGTCGTTGTTTTGCCGGCACCCTGCAGGCCGCACATCATCAAAATGGTCGGGGGCGGATCGACGAACATGATCGCGGGGGCTTTGGCCATCGGATCGCCGGACTCAGCGGCTGCGATTTGGGCTTCGTCGCCCATGAGCCGAATAAGCTCGTCGTAAACGATCTTGATCATCTGCTGACCGGGTTCAACAGATGCGAGCACTTCGGTGCCGATCGCTTTCTGGGTGACGTCGGCGACGAACTGGTTCACCACATCAAAATGCACGTCCGCTTCGAGAAGGGCGGTGCGCACTTCCTTCATCGCGTCGCGGACGTTCGATTCGGAAATTTTTCCCTTGCCCGCGAGATTCCGAAACAACGACCCAAACTTTTCCTGCAGCGAATCAAACATCCAGCCACCTTCATCCTTGACGAGTCAATTCAGAATTACTCCCCCGCGCCCGCCACGAATTGCTTCCTTAGTTTTTCATCACCGGCAACGCAAAGCCGCCCTTGGCTTTTTCAGCTTCGATCTTGGCGTAGCCGCTGCCGAGTTCGCCGATCGGATCGGGCGGGAGAATTTCGACGACTTTGTCGCCGAGCTTCACTTCGCCGCGGATCACGCGGTCCTGGAACTTCACGCATTCTTCGAGGAGGCGATCCAGAATCTGCTCTTCGGGGACGTTGGCGACCTTCTGGCCTTGCACGTAAATGATTCCCTTGCGATCGCCTGCGAAGATCGCGACATCGGCGCCTTCGGCTTCGCCCGGGCCGTTCACGACGCAGCCCATCACCGCGACTTTGATCGGGAGATGGATTTTTTCCTTCAATGCGGTGTTCACTTTTTGTGTGAGGGTGAAGAGATCGACCTGGATGCGGCCGCATGATGGGCAGGCGATCAACTCGGCTCCCTTGCGCGTTCGCAATCCGAGGATGTAGAGCAGCTCAAGGCCGTCCTGCACTTCGTAAATCGGATCGTTGGCGTAGGAAATGCGGATCGTGTCGCCGATGCCCTGCGACAGGAGATGGCCGAGCGGCACGACGCTGCGAATTGTTCCCGTCTCCTTCGGCCCGGCGTGGGTGACGCCCAGATGCAGCGGATGATCGAAGCGCTTCGAAATTTCTTCGTAAGCGGAGACCACCAGAAGGGGATCAATTGATTTGGCGGAGATGGTGATGTCGTAAAAATTTCGTTCGTAGAAAATGTCGAGGTATTCTTCGAGCTTGGTGACCATGATCGCGAGGAAGTGGCCGTGCTTGTTGTCGCCGAACACGCCGCCCAATTCTTTCAGGCGTTTCTGCTTGTCTTTGCGTTCGATGATGGAGCCTTCGTTGACGCCGATGCGAATGGGGATGCCGCGGTCTTTACAGGCATCGATGACTTGTTCGACCTGGGCGCGGTCGCTGATGTTGCCGGGGTTGAGGCGAATCTTGTGGACGCCTGCGTGGACGGCCTCGAGGGCGCGCTGGAAGTGAAAATGCACATCCGCGACGATGGGGACAGTGACCTGCTTGAGAATTTCCTTGAGGGCTTCGGTGTCCTTGCGCTCCGGCACGGCCACGCGCACAATGTCCGCCCCGCCCTTTTGCAGCTTCACGATCTCGGCCACGCACTTGTCAATTTCGTAGGTGTACCCGGAGGTCATCGACTGAACGCTCACCGGGGCATCTCCGCCAATAAGCACATCACCGACTTTAACTTGACGCGTTTTGCGACGCTGAATCATTCCGAGCTCCTGGAATTCGTAGGCAAACGAGGGGCGAAAGTAATTTGGAGAATTGTACCGTAATTCGGGCAATTGAACCACAACCCCCGCCTTGTGCTCTTCGCAAATCCGCAAACTCACTTCCCCGGAACTTCTCCCTCGATTCGCACATACTCGCCGCCCTTGAGGCCGAGCACGTGAAACCCGGCGGGGGGGTCCACAATCACGTCGCCTCCCACCAGAAGCTCATCGAATGGCTGCGACTCGGTTCCATCGACCCGTATTCGCCACTGCTTGCCCCGGCGCACCGTTGTTATCAAATGGCCATCGGTGTAGCGCAACCGGCCGATCTCATCGGCCGAAATTACGGCTGCGCCATCTACCCACAGCGTTTCCTGTCCGCCCTGCTCGGTTCCATCCACCATTTTGCCTTGGGCATGTGTTAGATAAGCGAGATGTTTGGAGTCGGGGCTAAAGACGATGCCATAGGTCGCATCCGCGGGGGCTCCTTCTTTTGAATCGGCCAGGACGTAAAATTTTTCGCCTCTGCGCGCTGACATTGCGGATCGTTTGCCATCCGGGCTGAAGTGAAATTCCAGCACGCCATCGATCTTTGCCGCTGTGCCGTCCACTACGGCAAATGTCTGCTTTTCCCGTTCTGCCAGATAATAGGTGTGCTCGCCATCGGCGGAGAACTCCACGTCGCCGGGGAAATAATCGAAATGCTCGCCTTCTTTTCCATCGATTATCATTTTTCGCTCTGATCCGTCTTTTGTGCCGGTGGCGAATGCCAGATGTTTTCCGTCGCCGCTGAACATTGCCTGACCGTAAAGATTGCCGAATGGGCCGTATTCGTCTTTTCCATGTTCCAAATACCAGCCGGTTTGTTTGAGCACGACGTAGGCGGGGACGCCGAGGGGGTCGAAGGCGTAGACGCCTTCGCTGATGGTGCCTTGGGTGTCTATTTCTTTGTTGTCGAGGACGATGACGTCGGTGCCGCTGTGTCGGGCGGTGTAAAAAAAGTGTGCGGAATCCTGTGAAAACAAGAGGTTATTGCCGATGGAGTCGTATTCTTTGCCGGGGGTTGCGTCGAGGATTACTTGCCATTTTTCGGCGTTGCGGAGGGTGTAGGCGAAGCGTTTGGCGTCGGGGCTGAAGGTGAGGTTTGAGAGGCTGGCGCCGTTTGCAACTGCTTTGCCATCCTTGATTAAGAACGCTTGGTCGCCGGTGCGCGCGATGTAAAAAAGGTGCTGGCTGTCCTTGCTGAAACGGGGCAAAAGATCCTCTATATAGTCGTAAATGACCCCCTCCGCGCTATCCAAAACTACTCTTTCTTTGTTCTTTTCACCCACCTCCGATACGACGGCGACATGTTTGGAGTCGGGGCTGAAAAGGAACCGGCCCACGATTATTTTATCGCAGATTTTTCCGGGCTTGCCGTCCAGCATGACAGCCATGCCGTTGCCGATTTTTGCCACGTAGGCGACTTGCTGGGAGTCGGGGCTGAAGCGGATTGCGGGCGTTTTGCCTGCCTCGGTCAGGCCTGCTTCGGGAATGTCATCGAACTCGGGCTGCAGAACCCCGTCGGCGACGACTCGTTTTTTATTTCCTGCTTTTGACACGTATGCCAGGTGCCGACCGTCGGGACTGATGACCAAGCTACCGGCGTCCGCATCAGCAGCTACTTTTCCAAGCGACGTTACTTTGCAATTCAGCTCCCCTTTTGCCAACCCCACGGCCAGCGCCAAAATTAAGAATGCACCGCCCGCGCATCGCCCCACTTCGCGGCCCGGCAAGATTCCCATTCGGCACATCACTTACCTACTTTTGGTGCAATTTCTCCTTGCACAACGCCATCATCCTGTCCGCTTCCGGTTTATTATCCGTGACCCACTTGCGGAGGTCCTCAGGATAATCCTTCATGCGATCGGGTTTCAACATGATGTCATAATTTTGCATGACATTGGTCAGCATGGAGTAGGCTTGCTCATAGTCGTTGGCGGCGATGAGGGTTTGGGCGTAATGGAAGTTTACCCAGAGCTGGGCGAAGTTGGATTCTTCCCAGGGCATACCGACTTTGAAATAGGTGCCACGGGGGGCGTTGGGGTCGATTTTTGAGACGACATCGTCGACATGGGCTTTCCACTTTTTGAGTTCTTCGTGCTTGGGGTATTTTGTGGTGAGGTCGTCCAAGCGTTTTTGAGTGGAGGCGAGGTTAAAAGCGATTCGGCCTTCGGGTTGCTGCTGTTTGAGGGCGAGATCGAGCATCATGATGTCATATTTGGTCCACCAGTAATCCTGATCATTCAGGTCGCCGGTGGCGATGTCCTTGCCGGGGTCGCCGTAGAGGCCGGCACGCAGGGGTTGCCCCAGGATGAGAAAAGCGAGGAGCAAAGCGCAGGCGAACAGGCATGAGACAGCTTTCGACAGCTTCATGGTCACTCCTTTGTCTGAGGTGAGACAAAATTTCTTAGCTACGTGGAAAAGTTGGCGCTATTTGGTTTGAAATTCGCTGAGAAACGATATCGGCAAAAGTCATTCCCTTTCGCCGTCGGGGTGTGGGGCGGGAGCGTCCGATTGGCAAAAACCCGATTTTTTGTGCTTTGAGGCCTTACCGGACACCCGGTTCGGCTGTATATGGTAGTGGCGGACGAGCAATGATGGCGCAGATAGACTTCGAAAACCCCCAGTAAGCTCGTCTCCACGACATTTTAGGCCTTTTAGTACTTGTCCCAGCGGATCTGTCCCCGGGTAAGGAGCCGTTTTATGCCAACGTTCCAGTATGAAGCCATGAATGCTGCCGGTCAGGAAGTTAAAGCGGAGATTGACGCGGGCACGGCAGACGAAGCGATTGTGAAGATCCGCTCGCAGGGGTACTTCCCGACGAAGGTAAAAGAAAAGGCCGCCAAGAAGCAGAAGGCACAGGCCGCCGCCGACGGCAAGCCCGCCAAGAAGGGCGGCTTCAACATTTCCATCGGCGGCATCTCGACCAAGGTGATCACGAACTTTACGCGGCAGCTCTCGACGCTGCAGGACGCGGGGTTGCCTATCCTGCGTTCGCTGAAGATTCTCTGGCAGCAACAAAAACCGGGGCTGCTGAAAAATGTGCTTGATGGCGTTGCCGCGGATGTGGAAGGCGGAGCAACCCTTTCGGAGGCGATGTCCCGCCACCCGAAGGCGTTTGATCGGCTCTATGTGAACATGGTGCAGGCGGGCGAAACGGGCGGCGTGCTGGACGTGATTCTGCAGCGGCTTGCGGAGTTCATGGAAAAAGCCCAGCGTTTGAAACGGCGTGTCATCGGGGCGATGATTTATCCGAGCGTCGTGATCTCGTTTTCGGTGCTGATCGTGACGGGCATCATGATCTTCGTCGTGCCGAAGTTCCGTGAGATTTTCAAAGATTTCAAGACGACGCTGCCGGCGTTGACCGAGTTTTTGCTTTCCTGCTCGGATTGGATCGCCAACGAATATGGCTGGTGCTTCATTCTGGGGTCGCCGTTCATCTGCTGGGTGCTTTTCAAACTGATCAGCAAGAGCAAACTTGGGCGGCGGATTTTGGACACGGTGAAATTGAAGTTGCCGGTGATCGGGCAGATTATTTCGAAGACCTCGATCGCGCGGTTTACCCGGACGCTGGGCACGCTGCTTTCGGCAGGTGTGCCGATTCTTGATGCGTTGATTATCACGCGCGACACCGTGGGCAATGTTGTTTATGAAGCGGCGCTGCAGAATGTGCATGACGCGATCCGCGAGGGGGAATCGTTTGCGGGGCCGCTGCGGCAGGCGAAGGTTTGCGATTCGATCGTGACCAACATGATCGACGTGGGCGAAGAGACGGGCGATCTCGACAAGATGCTCATGAAGATCGCGGACAATTATGATGAAGAAGTTGACGTGCTGATCGGGTCGCTGGTGAGTTTGCTCGAGCCGGTCATGGTTGTGACGCTGGGTGGAATCGTCGGGACGATTGTCGTCGCGCTGTTCCTGCCCCTGGTGAAACTTATTCAGTCGGTCTCCGGCGGCGAAGACAAGCCGGGCGGCGGCGGCGGTTGATCGCGCTGTCGAAGTCCGAGTTCCCCCATCGCACTTACACGAGGATCTCACATGATTCCCCATCGAAGAAAACCTGGCGGCTTTACGCTGATCGAAATCCTTGTGGTGGTGGCGATTATCGTCGTTCTCATCTCTATCCTGATTCCTGCACTTGGCGCTGCCAAAAAACGTGCTCGCATCGTTGACACGACTTCCTTAATGGACAACCTGCAAACGGATATCGAAGCGTATTATCAACAATTCAACGCCTATCCGGGGCCATTTCCCACTGCTCAAACCACCTCCGGAAACTCAACTTTGAAACTTTCTGGCACACAGAATTTATTGCTTGGCCTCACGTATGCCCTGCGTGAACCAGCGGATGTCGCTCCCAATGTCGTTGCCACTACCGGATTTCCTGCTGTTCAATTGGGCAGCGTCCCTCCGGCGGTAATCATCAATTGGATTGATCCAACTGTGCCTAACGGCCCGCTCGATCGCGGATCACAAAGTCCAAGTAATGCCTACAATCAACTTTCCCCTTTCTTCACGCCTACCAAACGCGAACTTTCTCCCTCTACTACACCAAGTTCTCAACTTTGGCTCCCCACTGGCATCGCAGCGAACACCGCCATTCCCTTTAACAAGTTTAATTTCCCCACCATCATCGACCACTTCCCGGATCCCCTTCCCATTCTCTATTACCGTAAAACTCCCGGCGTTGAAGGCACTGCAACTGCCGTCGATAACAAAGGCAATGTTCAGATCCAGGCTGCGGGCACTGCAGCTGCCCCCGCCATTGCTATCACGAATCCTACGGTTGGCATCGCCTCCTACTACCTCGACGAAAACAAAGAATACACCGATGGCAGCGTTACCATTACGTCGCCCAGCGGTTCAAGTTTCCCTCAGGCTGGTGCAGCCGGTGGTGGCCTTACTCCTAACCAACTTGCTTCCTTCGCCTGCACGGTCATTCCTCCCGTTCCCCCCTCTGCCGTCAGCACTGCCACTTCGCGCGGTGGTTATGTCCTTATCAGCGCCGGCCCGTCACGCACTTACGGCGTCGCGGTCAACGCATCCGTCTCGGACAACATTGTTGTTGTCGGCGGTCAGTAACCTCTAATTGAAGACCACACATGCTCAACCGCATTCCATCTTCTTGCTCTCGCCGCCGCACTTCTCGCGGGGCGTTCACGCTCATCGAGATTCTCGTCGTTGTTGCCATCATTGCTGTTCTGATTGCCATTATTATCCCTGCACTTGGCGCTGCGCGAAAATTCGCAAAGAAATCTGCCACCCTTGCCGGTCTCAACTCCCTGCAAACGGCTCTCTCCGCTTATGCCAACGATTTCCAGGGCGCGTATCCTGCCTCCCATGATACCCTTATCCCCACCACGCCAAATTTTCTCGGCAAACCTTACAACTCGCACATGAATTCTGGCCGCGGCTCTGCCATGCTTGCCGAAGGACTCATGGGATATCTTCCCGGCACAGACGATCATGCTGGCCCCGATCCCGCGCCTCCAGCTGCTCCTACCTCCTACCTCGGTGACCCCCGCTTTGGCTTTCGCATGCACGCCGGCCAACTCGGCAGAATCTATGGCCCCTACGCCTCTGACAATCCCAAGAATTATCATGTAAATATTACCAACGTCACAACGCTTCACGACGAAGTATTCATCGACCCCTATGGCAACGAAATTCTCTACTTCCGCTCCAGCTATACTTCTTCCACACTTGCATCCACCACCACTTTTCCAAACGTCGTCTTCGGTCCTTATACCGCCAGCAATCCGGCTCCCAATCCCATGCCTTACTTCATCGACACCGACAACCAATTCTCACTCGACCCCACCAGTGGTCTACCCGTTCCTCGTCCGCTGCTTCCCTCCGCGGCAGGTGGCGTTACCACCAAATTCTTCCAAGCCCTTGGCGTAGCTGGTAACGGCGCCGCAGTGGCTTCCAACAATATCACCCCGGTTACCGGTGCCAATCCCACTCTCCTTTCCGGAAAAGACAGCTACATTCTTATCTCCGCCGGCGATGACGGCATCTTTTACAACGACGATGACATCATCGTCACAAAACCCTGACCTGAGGCCCGCATGTCCAAATTCACCCGCCATTCTCACAAATCCGCTCCGAGAGGTTTCACACTCATTGAGATCATGGTGGTCATTGCCATCATCGTGATTCTGGCGGGCATCCTGCTGGCCGTCGGCTCGCAAATCCAGGCGAAGGCCAAAATCAACTACACCAAGACCACGCTTAAAACCCTCGACGGCCTGATGAAAGACTATCTCTCCGCGGGTAACCCCGAACCCACCATTCCGTCCCCGTGGCCCTACGCCGCGACAAACCCGCCGCTGGCCGAGGCCAAAACCAAAACTCTTCTTCCCATCGTCATCAGCCCCGATAGCGACCCTATTAATTGGGTCAAAGCCCTCCGCAGTTCGCCGGAATTCGCCAAAAAGCTCTCCAACCTCAAAACCGGCGTCGATTCGCTTGGCAACGTCACCATCGTTGACGGCTTCGGCACCCAGATCCGCTACATCCCTTACAACGCCAATACTAAACGCGAAGGCTATTTCCAATCCGCAGGTCCAGACCGCACCTTCAGCAATGAAGACATAACGCAATTGGTGCCTGCCCCTCTGCCCGGTACGCCCGCCCCTCTTCTTGATGATATCTACAGCACCGACCCCTGATCTCTCATGTTGGAATTATGCATATGAACATTGCCACTGAAATTCGCAATTCTCTTCGCAAAGCCTTCACGTTGATTGAGCTGTTGGTCGTCATCGCGATCATCGTTGTGTTGGTCGCGGTCAGCATTCCGGCGCTCAAAATTCTCGGTAAAAGCAACGGCCAAAAACAAGCCGTCAACCTTCTCACGAGCCTCATTGCCAATGCTCACTCGAACGCCCTCCAAACCCACTCCCTCTCTGGCATCGTTATCTACGACGATCCGACCAGTAAAAATCAAAGCGCCGTGCAACTCATTGTTGCTTCCAACACTAGCTATACCACCGCAGGCGGACTCGTCACCTACTTCACTCGCATCCCTCACACTATTGCCCAAATGCTCCCCAGCGCCATAAAAGTCGCGACATTGGACGACAGTTCCAACACCACCGCAGTTGCATTCAAAGACCAAAATACTTACCTCGCCACCGCTGGCAGTCAGCCCTCTTGTCGTGTCATCCTTTTTGATGAGAACGGCCAAATGGTTCTACGAAATCGTCTTGCCATTGATTCCTCACTTTCGACTGATCTCTCCGCTCAGGCATGGGACATGAAGGGCGATGTTCAGCCAGCTTACGGCGTCAGCAGTCCCGGCCTTCTTGTCTATGACGGAAATGATCTACAAGCCGGATTGCAAAGCGGCGTTATTACCGCGCCTTCGGTTGACTCGAATGTCTCGCTCAATGTATGGATCCGTTCTCACTCGGACATCGTCATCATCAACGCATACACAGGGAATGTAATCCGATGAAATTAGGTCCCGCTACATCTACTTCATCCCGCGCTTTCTCGCTTATTGAAGTGCTTCTCGCCATGTTCATTCTTGGCATCGGCCTTATCATGGTTGCCTCCATCTTCCCTGTAGGTGCCGACTGGACGCGTCAAACCGTCGAAGATAGTGTTTCTCAATCCATCTCCCGAACTGCACTCTCCGTTATCCAATCTCACTATGGCCCCGGCGGTGACCGTAATACCGACCTCTTAAAAATGGTTCCTCCGAATGCCACGGTTATGCCTGTCAATGTTACGAATGCCGGGGTGCTTCAGCCGCTTCCTCACTTTAGTCAGATTCCAATTTCGGAACGTTGCTATCTCTTTGGCAGTTCCAGTCCTTTCCCCGTTACCACGGGCCCTCCGGATAAGACCATCGCCTGCACATACTTTTGGACCGCACTTTGGCGTTTGAGCCCCGGTCAATTTGACTCTTCGGGCAATCTCATGTCTAGCACTTCTTATAAATACGACATTTACATCTTCGTATTCCACAAAGGCGACATAAGCAATCAATTTTCGACACTTGGTGGAAACACGGAAGTGTCTGGTGTAATGATCCCAGGTGATACATTACGTAATCTTTCGGCGGCTACTCCTGAGACGTTCGTGCCGACTTTGGTAAGCCACAAGTATGACCCGGGCATTTACAACGCCAAAAATTTGCCCTCTATCACCGGTGCTATTCCTCCCATCGGCACCATCGGCGTTGACACTGCTTCCGGCACCGTCTTTCGCCAAAGTATTTCGGCCATTGGGTCTGCAGCTATAGCGCGCCCAGCCCTCGGAGATCCAACTGTTGTTCCTTATACGGGAACGATCATCTACGCCCCACCCGCTGACAACACCAATTCCGGTAGCCCCCTTGTCTATGTTTACCAAACCACTCTTTCTTTTTGAGTAATCGATTATGAACGATTCACAAAATATATCTTCTAAGCGCACGTCAAGAGGTTCTGGACGCTCACAAGCTTCCGCTTTTACTCTCATGGAAATGATGGTCTCCATCGCCATTCTGGTGGTGATCATGCTCGCTGTCGGCGTCATCTTTAAAAGCGCTTCCGCTTCTGTCGGTATTTCTGAATCAACCCTCGAAATGACCGCCAACGTCCAAGCCGTTGAGCGTCAACTTGAACGCGATGTCGCTGGAATGGACAAAAGTTCTTTTCTTGTGATCCGCTCGCGCTACGATGCTGCATCACACCGCCGTTTCGACCAAATGTCATTCATGGCGTACGGCACTTTCCCAAATCGTTGCGGCTCTTATAACAGTACCTCCAATTTCACCGACAGTACCGTTGCAACATTTGCTCATGTCTGGTGGGGGCAACTTGCTATCGAGCAACAAACGTCCACCATGGCCAACTCAATCACTCCACCTTCACAAATAACACCTCTACCATTGAATGCCCCGCCCTCGGGAAGCGTCGACAATGATTTCATTCTCGGGCGTCACACTACTCTTATCTTTGGCCCTGATAGAAAGACAACCACCGGCATCGTTGATCCATCTGGTTATCCGTCAAGCGTAGGCACCGTTGGTGTGGCCGCTTTCCGCAATTCCCAAGTCGCCAATGGACCGTTAGCAATTTCTTACAACACCGCCACTATTCTGCCAGCTGGTATAGGTGAAACAACGGGCGCGCATATCACCTCATCTCGTTTCGATTGCGCTTCAGTAACACAATCGCAAATTATGAACTCTATTTTCTTCAATCGCGCTGGTTTTCCTTTTTATGAGGCTCAAAATTATTGCTATCGCTTCAAGGCTCTCACCACGCCTTACGATAGCACCGACGAACCTAAGGGTGGGTTCATCAATGGCTTTTTCCGCATGCATCCAATCGCGCTGCAAGGCGTTTATTACCTCTCAATCCAATGGACCGACGGCACTTCCAATGCTTCTGGATTAGTCTGGTATGGTATACCTGACAACTCCACCAATACTCCAACACTTAGCCCAGCCACTCGCCAGGATGGAACGACTTTCCAATCCACGACCCTCAATAGCGACGATTACACTGCACAATTCAGCTATGACAATCGCATCAGCTGGCCCAAAGCCCTAAAAATCCATTATCGCGTTGCCGACCCCAATAATAGATTGCAGGGTGGCCGCGATTTCGTCCAAATCATATTTCTCCCCTCATAAGCAGTAGAGGTATCTCAATGAAAATGCATAAAACAACAACTTTAAAAAAACGTGGAACCGTTATCGTTCTCGTGGTCGCCGTACTCGCTTTGCTCGCTGTCATAGGGACCGTTTACATCGTTTCTGCGCGAACCGGCCGCGCTGGCGCGGCTGCTGGCGCTGTCGATCTCAATCTCGAACTGGCTCGCTCCGCCTTGCTCAATAATGTGCGACAGGCCATTGGCGACACTGCTATTGATTCCGCGGGAAATCCCGGGGGATACAACAGCACCGCAGTTACTTATGGTACAAATGCAGCCCGTTTCTTTGATTATCCCGAAACTGGTCTGGCCGGACAATTTGGAAAATCACAATACAGCAACTATCGCTCCGAACCCTGGCTCGCGCAAAACCTATACAACACAACAGGCACAGATTATTCCCGCCTCACGGAGAATATGTTCGATCCTTCCAAAGGCACATACACCATCACTATCGCAAGCCTCACCAATCCGCTCTTCAGTGGCACCACCTTTTCCAGCACCGCGTCATCCCTCTCCTCCGTGCTCAATGACCCCTTGGCTCCCAATACCGTCGCCGGCACCAATGCCGACGCCTACATCAATCTTCTTCCCTTTTCCGAAGCCAGCGGCATCCGTTACCGCGTCGGCTATCGCATCATCGATACAAACCGCATGGCGAATCTGAACGTAAGCTCTCCCGGCGCTGTTGCGGGCGATTATCCCGATGCCACCGGAACCTATCTCACATCCCTCATGCTGGCCGCAAACTTCAACAATTCACAAAAAGCCAACTTCTTCAACGCGCTCAATGATCATGGGGCTTCTGGAATAGATAAGATTACAAATCTGGATCAAGCAAATATCGGCGGCGGTTCTAGACAAGGCACTTCCGGAGCCACCTTTGCGCTTGATTCTTGGCAACAGCAAATTCTTCGGATCGAAAAACCCTCTACCACCACGATCAACTTCTTCGATCTTTCAGATGAATTACTCCTACGCTCTTATGGCAATTTCGGAACAATCATCACTCCAAGGCCTGCCTATGACGAATCCAATACCAGTCTTGTCATGTGGCCTAATACTCTTGGTAATGTAAACCCTACCCCTAGTCAGCAAATCGTCGGCAACATTCGCCGCATGAATTACACCGACTACTCATTCACCCGCGAACTCCGCTCCTACGCCGACCCCGCCCAAAATCTCATTTTCACCTGCACCCCCGTCGCGCCCCCTGCCACCCTGGTCACTCCTTGGCCTTTCCAAGACCATCCCAGTGGCACCACAACTATAAATCGCGTCCCTGTGAACCTTACCCTCAGCGGTTCGGGGGATAATCTCGCACATCTTGGTACCGCCCTCGCCACCTCCATGCTCTACACCGCAAACACCAGCTACAAGGGTGCCATCACTGATTACAACGGCAATACCCCTTTCCTTCCCGTTGTTGATATCACCCCGTTCTTCACTCAAGATGAAATTTGCGCTTTCACCGTTAATTTCATCGAATCCCGATGGAACGGCATGATTCAGGATCCCAATGCCACTTCCGGTTACTTCCTCCCCGCAGGCCCATCCTTTATCGACGATCAGGGCATCTGCATTCGCTCCGCCACGACCGCAACCGCTCTGGTCTGCAGCGATTACGCCGGCACAAAAGACCTGCAAGCCCCCAGTGGGACCATCTACGTCGGTTACGCTGCCCAACCCTTTATCAACGAAGTCGCCGCAACAGGTTCCGCTCCGGACACCGTTACCGCACCGACACTCACCGATTTCTCTGTTGAGCTTTACAATCCCTACAATTCACCCCTCAGCCTGGCTGACTTTGCCATCCAACTGGGCAGTCAAACACCTCTTCCGCTTTCCGGATATATCCCCTCTCATGGCTTTTTTGTTATTTCATTTGCAGGTGGCGCATTCGATAGCTCCGCTTCCGTTGTGGCTGTTCAGCACATGAACGGCATTGCTGTCCCTGTTACCGGCGAACATACTGTTACCCTCTACCGGGCTTTTATTCCCCGTAACGCCAAGACTTTTTCGCCCCCTCTTCATTATGTCGAAATCGATCAGACGGACTTTGCGAGCCTCATCCTCCCTGGCACTAACTTTGGTAGCGGCGGAAATTCTAACTCTTGGGCTCGCGACAATATTGGCTCTACCATCGGCGTAGGCAATTGGGGATCCGCTTTTGAACCCACCAGCCCGATCAATGGAATCAAGGCCCCCAGCCTTGGCCAACTCAATCCCACTCCGCCTGCTACAGCCAACAATGGCCATCCCCTCTATGACCGCTTTGCTGGCACCCCTGAATATCCCGCTAGTACGTCGGGCACGCAAGCTCCCCCCTTCGCCAACGTCGCCGAATTCAATCGCACCATGCGCGTCTGTCACGTCGTCAAGGTCGACCCTGCAAACGCCTTGCTCTTCGATTCCATCCCCGCCAACGGCCTCGTTACTGCCCACATGGCGCAAATCCTGGCCAGTGGAGCCGCCGTTCCCTTCTCCAACATGAAATACCCAACCGAAGCGAAGCTCTACTTTGATTTCATGGCCCGTCCCCAAATCTACAGTACCACTCCCTCCACAGACGTTGTTCCCCCCACCATTCAAGGCGACATCCGGGCCATCCGCTTCCTTGATCAACTCGCCTTTATCGATCGTGCCTCTGACACCAACATCGACGTCGGCGGTGGCACAACCGACATCAATAAAATCCGCCTCCCAGGTCAAATCAACGTCAACACCGCCTCCGGTGATGTTCTCCGTGCCATCCCCAACATGACTGATCAAATGGTTGCCAACATCCTGGCCTATCGCGACCGCACAGACACTTCGACAAAATACAATAACGTCGCTTCCACCACCGATTACTCACCCGGCGGTTCTCCAAACTACCCCGGCAAAGGGATTCGCTCCCTTGCCGAACTCATGGTCCCCATCACGGATGCCGGCTCTCCCTCTACCTTCGCCAAACGCGATGCCCTCTGGGCCAGCATCTACAACCTTTGCACTGTTCGCTCCGACACCTTCGTCCTCTACGGCTATCTCGAAGCCGTTCGCGCCAACCCCTCTTACACTCTGGTTCACAACAACGCCTCCGACTGGTATGGCTTGGTCACCGATGATCCGCACAATACAACGATCCCCAACCTCCGTGTCGCCAAGCGCCGCTTCATCGCCATCATCGATCGTTCATGGTGCAACTACCAGGCGGGCAACTCCAACTTCACCCTTCCCCGCGTTGTCGCCATCAAGGATCTTCCGCAGTAAAAATCGTTCAATTCTTAGGTTAATTCTTTCTATCAGACAACCTTAAACGCTCCGCAGCGTTTGACGAGCGCTCGAGGTGCCCTTTTGAGCGCTCCGCATCGCGTGTTGAGCGCTCGGCGTGATTCGCGGAGCGCTCCGCGACCGGTGTTGAGCGCTCGCCGGGGTCAATCGAGCGCTCCTTGGATGCTGTTGAGCGCTCGCTAAAGCCATTCGAGCGCTCCACCAGGTCTGTTGAGCGCTCGCCAGAGCCATTGGAGCGCTCCGGCAAGTCTGTTGAGCGCTCCGCAGCGGTTGATTGGTCGTGGCATGCGGCAAATTCTGCCCACAGCGCACCACGGGTATGTAAATGTCGCTCTTTTATCTGACTGACTCAAGAAACGCGCAATTGTCGCGCGTAGGGGAGTATGGGGGGAGTGATGCGGCAATATCGTGACTTAACACTTCTATATTCATGCATACTAATACTTCAAAATTTCGAAGTATCAATATTTATCAATTTGAACTTCAAGTCATTTGTTTAATTGCCGATGTACTTTCCCGTGCCTCGGGCGGCATTGTTGCGGCCAGTGTTGGCCGCCGGTTGCCTGGGGCGGTTTGATGCCTGTCGCGCGGGTGTTGTTCTCGTGCGATGGCAAAAGGAGAAGTGATCTATGGCCCGTACTTTCTTTCCCTCCTCGGACGCTGGGCTGCTGGCGTGGTCGTTGAATTTCAATACGCTGATCACCGCTACGCCGACGGCGTATGGGTTGACGGCGCCGCTGGCGACTGCGTATGGGTTGCTGCATACGGCGTATGCGGCGGCGCTGGCGGCGTGTGATCCGGCGGTGCGCAACAAGAGCGCGGTGGCGACCAAGAACACGGCCCGGACGAATTTGAAAAATGAGGCGCGGCTGCTGGCGAACCTCGTCGAGGGGACGGCGAGTGTCACCAACGCGCAGAAGCTCAGCCTGGGGTTGAACGTGAAGACGACGCCGACGCCCATCCCAGCGCCGAGCAGTTCGCCGGATCTGGATTTGGTTTCCACCACCGGCTGGACGGTAAAGATCCGGTTGCACGATGCGACCTCGAGCGCCAAGCGCGGCAAGCCGCCGGGGGTGAACGGGGCTTCGGTGTTCAGTTATGTGGGGGCGACGCCGCCGGCGGATATCGGGTTGTGGCAGTTTGAAGGAAGCACCGGCAAGACGACCATTGATGTGGCGTTCCCCAACACGCTGGCGATGGGCACCAAGGTGTGGCTGACGGCGTTCTGGTTCAACAACCGCAAGCAGAGCGGGCCGGCGTGCACGCCGGTGGCGGCGACGCTGTACGGCGGCACGGTGTCGTTGGCGGCGTGAGGGCGGGGGAGTAGCAGGTAGCAGGTAGACAGTAGTTGGGTTGGCGCTACTGTCTTTTCTCTCCTTTACTTACTACTTGCTACTTACTACTTGCTAATTGCTACAAGGAACCACTTGCTACTCAAGAAAGGAACTTCCATGTTGATTCTTCCTCCGGTTCCGTATCGTCCTCGGCGGGGGCGTGTGAAGAGCACCGCAGCTCGGCCGCCAGGTGTGGCGTTGATGTTGGTCTATGCGTATTACGATGAAAACGTCGGCGTGCTGCGGTTGCAGTTTGACCGGGCGATCAATAGCGCAGCGCTGAATGGGGCGGCGATCACGCTGCGGGATGGGTCATTTGATAACACGACGTACAACGGCATCAGCGAGGTAAGCGTGATCGATCCGAAGACGATTGATGTGACGCTGGTGGCGGTTGGGTCGTGGTCGGTCGATGAGGTGACGCTCACAGTGACGAACCTGAGCGGGATTGTTGCGGTGAACGATGGCGGGACATGGGCTGGTGTAGTGAATCTGGCGCTGCCGTTTCCGTGAGGGTTGTAACGTGACGGGTTTCTCACAGAGGACACTGAGAACACAGAGAAGGTTGATGGAGGTCGAGTGTTCCACGGCTACGAGTGCTGTATTTTCTTGTAAGAGGTGATTGAAGAGAAGGGTGTTTCAATAAGGCCTGATGTCTCGGTGTCCTCTGTGAGAAACAGGCTTTTCGAATTGTTGCCGGGGTAGGGGCCTTTTAAGATCCCTTCACCTTCATCTTCAGCAGATATGCTGCCCGCCGCCCTGTGATGAAGATAGTGCTGCGATCGTTGCCGCAAAACACGATGCTCAGCGGGCGTTCCGGTACGTGAATGGAATCGATCTGCTTTCCCGCGGCGTCGTAAACGTACACTTCGCCTTCGGCCACGTAGACGTTGCCTGCGGAGTCGGTGGTTACGCCGGCCTCGCCGTGCTGGGCGAACATTTTGCCGGCGGATAAGGTTCCGTCGTCGCTTGCGGTAAACGCCCAGGTCTTGTGTTCGTTTTCATCGGCGACGTAAAACGGTTTGCCGGGTTCGGCAATGGCTAGCTGATTCTTGCGATACAAATCGATCGGCTGGGAGGTCCAGTTGTGCTGTCTGCCCGTGGCGTAATCGGCGGGCACGGGAATGAAGAGCGTCTGGTCCGGCGAGATGAACTGGAGGGGTTCTCGGCGGGCGCAGGTTTCGAGAAACATTCCGCCATCCCACCAGCGATCGGTTGGTATCACGGCGGCCATTGCCGGCCGCGGTACAGCGGGCACGCCTTGCAATTCCGTAAGGGCCCCCTTTGGCTCCTTGAGTGAGAGCGAAAACACTTTTCCCGCGCGCGACATGATCAGCAGATCATCCGCCTTGTCCACTGCGAGAGCGAACGGCTGCGTTACATCGTCTCGCAACAGATTCACTTCGAACGTCTCCGCCGAGCAGCGAAAAATTTTGTTTGCGAGCATATCGACGAAATAAACGTTGCCGGCGGAATCGGTCACGGCGTGGTCGGCGCTGGTGTAGCCTTCGCCGACTTTTTGTGGGGCGGCGCCATCGGCGACGACGGGGGAAGGGGCGGCGTCTTTTTTCTCGGCAGTTGGATTGCCGGAGATGTAGACGGAGGAGATTTCGCGTGAGGGGATGGTCATGCCGAGCGTTGAATCCAAGATTGAGTTATCAAAGTTAAAGGGGCTTTGGCCGTAGGTGCGGATGCCGCGGAAGGTGATGTCTTTTGAATTGGAAACCTGGATCCCTGTTGGATAGGGCGCGTTCATGGCAAAGACGCGGAACAAAATCGTGTTGGCAAACACGAGGTTGCTGCAGTCATCGACCGTCAGCGGCAGACAGACCGGGCCTTCGCCCCATTCTTCTTCGGTTTGCTCGGCGAAAATCCGCCAGTTAGAGACGTGGCGAAAGATGATCTCGTTGTGCTGATGATGTTCGCTGGAGAGTTCGTATATTTTGCCGGGCGTTTGGGTGTTGTCGACTTGCATGCCGGCTGCGGAAAAGGTGCTAGCGGTCCAGATGTCGGCGAAAATTCCGCCGCCGCCGTCGGTGATCCACAAGCTGGGCGGTTCCGAGCTCCATTTACGATCCGGATTTGAATCGCCGGTGTGATCGGCGTTGTAAACCGGATCGCGCCGTCCATCGGGATAGGACGTTCCGTGACCGCCGAGGAACTTTACATCATTCACCATCGACTTCTCGCCGGCCGTCCACTTCAATCCGACGGCACGATTATTCATCGCTCCGCTATCCAGGCTCACGCCTTGAATAATATTTGTGCCGCCCTTTGCCGACTCGATCACGCCTTTCCACTCGCCTTCGCCCATGAAATTCTTCTCGTTGTCGTCCACGCCGATCTGTGTCGTGATGGGGTTGAGCCCGATGATCACGGTGTCCGGCTTGAGGGTGATCGAATCGGTCACGCGGTAATGGCCGCGCGGGAAAAAGAGTACTCGTTCCTTTTTCACGGCTGTGCGTATGGCCGCTGTGTCATCCGTTAGGCTGTCGCCTTTGGCTCCGTATTTGGCGACGCTCACCCACGTCTCCATTGGCGGCAGGGGCAGAATTACTTTTGCCTTATCTGCATCAGCGCTCGCTGCATCCCGTGTTTCATATGTCTGCTGGATCACGGGCCGCTCGCCTAAATCCGCGACCTCCAGCCCATAGCCAAACCGCCCGATCACATATCGCCCTTCCTTCCCCGAGGCTAAATGCGTTTTGCTTTGTGCATACGCGGCCACTATCGGCACATTATTGCACGCAATCTCCTCCACATTTATTTGCGTCCGCACGTTGCCCTCATTGCCGACGACGATCGCGGCTTCCGAGATATTTTCGAATTTGCAATCGCTCATCCAGAGCCGTTCATCGCGTTCTTCTTCAATCGCGATTGCTGTCGGCACGTTTCGAATGTCATCGCCGATCAGCGTCAAGCCTGTGTTCCGTGTTCGTACAGCTGCGACGCGCTGGCCATCGAAGCTCGAATCCACCAGCGTATATTGCCAGCTTGGCGATGTGCCTGTCGAGACGATGCCGTAAGTTCCGCCATGAAAATGCAGATCCTCAGCTTCATTGCCCACGCCGTTGATTCCTGCAAAGCCTGATCCGATTTGGAAATCGACGTGCGACACGATTCCGTGTTGGGCGTAGTGACCGCGGATTGCCACCGCCCCTTTGTTGCCGTCGCCGATTTCAAAATCGATGTTCGAAAGGCCGCTGTAAAAAGTCCCGGGACTTGCATCTGAAAAAGTGTTGGGTCGTGTCGCTGGCGCAGTGGTGGGCGCTGTGGCGGCCGGTTGCCCTCTCCGCCGTCCGCCGCCACCACCGCCGCTGAACCAAATCATATACTTCGGCTTCTCCGGATCGTCGAAGCCAACCGTGTTCGCCGGCAGCACAAACACCGGCCGATTTTTGCCAAAGCCGAGCAGCCGCGTCGATGGCGGAACACCGACCGTCTTCGAAAGCAAGTACCGCCCCTCGGGCACCAGCAATACCGAGCCTTTTGCGCTCGCCGCATTTATCGCGGCCTGCAGCACATCGCTGTCATCGCCAAGCCCATCGGCATGGAGCGCCGGATATGCTTCTTTTGTGAGTGCGACCAGCGAATCGTCCATGGGTTTTATTGGATAATACGAGGAGGCGTGCGCAAAGCCGCAACCGATCACCGCCGCCAACATTGCCACAGAAAAATGTTTTCGCCGCATCATAAAATAACCCTCGCGCCGAACCTGAAATGTTTCCGTCTTCTCTATAAAACTCCCCTTCAGCGCTGTCAATCGCCCGCCGCATTTCAAAGAGGGTATGGTCAAAAACCGAGAACGCGATTTAGGCCAATGTATATGCAGGAATTGCGCTCAGTTTTGCCCGCGTTGAGCTTGTGGTACCATCGCTTCAGTCGCGACCGTAGTTCAGCTGGATAGAACGTTGGTTTCCTAAACCGAAGGTCGCGGGTTCGAATCCCGCCGGTCGCATTCATGCCCAATGCATTTTCCAAGCTCGATCACAAGTTCATGCTTCGCGCCCTTACGCTTGCACGCCGCGCTCAGGGGAAGGTGGAGCCCAATCCCATGGTCGGGGCTGTTCTCACCACCAACGATCAGACCAATCCCGTTCTCATCAGTGAAGGTTATCACCGCGCGTTCGGTGGTCCGCACGCCGAAGCCCACGCCATTCTTAACGCTGGGGGGAAAACGCAGAACACGACGCTCTACGTCACACTTGAGCCATGCTGCCACTGGGGAAAAACGCCGCCGTGCACCGACATGATTCTGAGGACTGGTAGGGGGGGCATCACAAGAGTCGTGATCGCCATGGAAGATCCTTTTCCGAAAGTCGCAGGTGGCGGCATCAAGCTCCTCCGCAAAAACAACATCCAGGTGGATGTCGGCCTACTCGAAGCTGAAGCAAAATCGCTCAATGCCCCCTTCATCTCACGTCTCACGGAAAACCGCCCCTTTGTCATCGCAAAATGGGCCCAGTCTCTCGACGGCGTGACCGCTCTGGTCACTGGCGAATCGCAATGGATCTCTTCTGAGATTTCCCGCGCAAGTGTTCAAAAAATTCGCGGCCGCATGGATGGCATCCTTGTCGGCATCAACACCGCCCTCACGGACAACCCGCTCCTGATGGCCCGACCCGCCAAAGGTTCGGACATCAAGCGCATCGCCACCCGCATCATCCTCGACTCGGAATGCCGCCTGCCGCTCACCAGTCAGCTCGTCAAGACCATCCCTTTCGCCCCGGTCCTTCTCGTCCACAACAAGAACTTGAGTCCCGTCGCCGCTCGCCGCCTCAAGGCACTCACGACAAAAGGGGTGATGTCGCTGGCTCTCCCCACTGACAAAAATAACCGACCGCAACTCCCTGCACTCTTAAAACATCTCGCGCAAAATGATTACACCAATGTCCTGCTCGAAGGCGGTCCTACGCTCATGGCGGCGTTCATCCGCCAAAAACTCGTCGATGAAGCTCACATCTTCCTCGCCCCCCTCATCATCGGTGGTCAAAACCCCCACCACGCCATCACCGGCCCCGACCTGAAAAAACTCGCCCACGCAAACCGCTTCACCTTTACCACCATCAACCCCAGCGGGCCCGATCTCCACATCATCGCTCATCCCGCACAACTCTGAATTCATTCACGCAACTCCATCCCTCTTTGCAATCTTTCGTGCCGCGCTCACCCCGCTCGACAAGCCTCCCTCCATGTATCCCGGAAACTTAAAGCACGTAAACTCACCTGCGAACTGCAACGGGCCGATTCCCTTATAGATCGTCGGCCCCATCGCCATGATCTGATTCAATCCCATGAACGAAAAACCGGCCAGCGTCCAGGGATCGCTCGGCCAATCCATAAACCGCGACGACACCAGATTCTCTCCGTACCCCGGGTAAATCTTCTCGAGTTCTTGCGCGCAATATGCTTTGCGATCCAGCGGCTCCCGCGACCGCAAATGCTCTGCCGCCGGCCCGCCTGAATACACTGTCAACTCCGCCCCATTATCGCCGCCCTGCCCCTCGGTCCCTTCCCACGACATCGACAAATCGCCGTCGGTGAGAAAACTTGCTGAGAGTTTCGCGTCTTTCCAGTAACGCCGCTTCAACGCCGAGAGATATTTCACCGCGGTCCCCATCTGCGGCACCAGCTCTTCAGGCAATGCCGGCGTGAACTTGATCTTGCTCCATGTCGTCGGCGGCACTGTCAGCACGACGTCATCCGCAGTGATTCGTTCTCCTCCCGAGGTCGTCACGACGACGCTGCTGCCTCCGGAAATAATCGACGTCACCGCGGACCCCAATCGCACCCGCTTGCCCAGCGCGGTGGCCAGTGCAAAGGCGAGCGACTGATTTCCGGTCGCACAGCGCATGTTCTCGCTATCGGTCCAGAATTTTTCGCATCCGCCGCCCTTCACCATCGTCACATAGGCCAGGAAACTCTGCTTCTCCATCGACACCGACTCGTTGCCCTCGAACAGGGCGCGCAAGGCTCGCTTGGTCAGTGGTGACACATTCAGGCTCATCAGCCATTCCGCCATGGAATGCGAATCCATCTCCGCCGCCTCGGGCGACAACCATGGCTGATCTTCATTGATCTTTCGCGCCGCATCATTCAGCGTGGCAAACGAGACGGTCATCTCATCGTAAATCTTCTTCGCCTCGTCCTTGCCTAAAATCCGGCCTTCCAATTCCAGCGGCTCATCCAAGGTGTCCTCGGGAATGTCACGAAACCCAAGCTTAAACTTCTGCGCATAACTCACCCATGTCGGATGATTCGTCCCGACGAGTTCCCCGCCGCCTTCCACAATCTTTCCCGGCACCATGTCATCGAAAGAAAGCACCCGCCCGCCAACCCGCGCCCGCGCTTCGAGCACTGTTACCTTGTATCCCACGCTTGCCAACTCATATGCGCAAGAGAGCCCCGCATAGCCGGCCCCCACGACCACCACGGATCGCCCGTTTCGCTTGCCGAACATTCCGCCGCCGAGGCCGGAGCAGCTTGAGAGCAAGAGCCCTGCTGATCCCGCGAGCGTCGCCTTGAGCAGATCACGCCGCGACATTCCCGAAACCTTTGGATCAAATCGCCGCGCCATACGAGCGTAAAATGACGACATGCCCACCTCACTTTTTTAAGAAGTTGGATTGGTCCCACACATCGTCGAAAGTATAAACCGATTCCCCCAACACTTCATCCCCGCCAGCGCCGCACTCGGAGCACTGCCAGATACACCGCGCCCATTCCCGCCAGCACCGCCACAATCCACACTACGGCAAGATTATTACCCCGCCCATCGTCGCGCATGCCGCCGCTGCCGCGCACCACCACCATCGGCAGAACCGAAACCACCACCAGCATCCCCAGCCAAACGAAACGTTTTAACCATCGCATCATCATTCTTCTTTATCGTGCAATGCGACGACAAACCATCACCCCCTCGTTATCCGCCTGGTGAAAATCAGGGCAAAAAAAAAGTGGGGCGGCTCTATGATGGCAGGAGAGACCGCCCCGTGGCGTGGTGGCAAAATTAAACTACTTCTCGGGAGCCAAAGTCTGATTACGCCCAGACCTTAACCACCTCTTCTTTACAGAACGCAAGCGTACAAACACGACAACCTGTCTCGTTTCCGCTTCCGCCGATTTTATTGTCCGTTACGATCCGTTTTGAGATGTTTCCATCCGGACCGTCTTGCACAGATATGTCTGCTCCACTCTACTTCCTACGTCGGCAAAAGGCAAAAGAAACATCGAATTATTTTTGAACCCGATTCTTCCGCTGCCTTCCAAGTGCCTTCCTTACAATCTAAGACGCCTCTGCCAAGCGAATGTTTCAAAAAAACTTAAAAAACCATTTTCTTCACTAACCAGCACCAATAAACGCGTTTCAGCCCTCAAATCCCCGCAAAGAATCCTTAAAATTAAGTGAGCCAGCTCCCCTGCATAGGCGGGGAGCGAGAATGTCATTTTGGTGGGTGGGTGCGCGCGACGATGACATTCTCGGGGTTATTAATGCAGAAATGAGGGTGGCCGTCGTGGTTCCCTTGGAAACAGGCAAAATCTGCTCTTTTTATGAATGCTTAACGATCCGCACATCTGCCCCCTATACCCCCTCTGTGGCCTTTAGCCCCCTTATCTTCGTATAATCTCCACATGGGAAAAAAATTCTCGAACGCTGACCTCTCCAAGCTCACCGACGACAAAGCTCTCGCTATCGCCGCGTTTGGCGAATCCGTCGCCGCATACCGCTACATTATCCTTTCCGAAAAGTCGCACGATCCGCACCTGCGTGACTCCTTTGAAGCGATGGCCAAACACGAACGCTCGCAGCGCGACCAGATTCAATCACTGCTTCAATCCCTCGCGCCAACCGCGGCTTTTTATCTCTCGCAGGAAGATAAACTTGCCGTCTGCGTCGGCCCGCGGCTCGTCGATGCCCGAGATGACGCGCGCTTCGACGAAGCGATGAAACTCATCATCGCTTCGGAAAAACGCTCCGCTTCTTTTTATGCACGCTACTCCATCTTTGCCCAGGACGTATCCGTGCAACGCCTCTTTGCGACTCTGGCCACTGAGGGCATCTCGCAAGTGCAGTCTCTTCGCGCCCTGCTCAAAACCGCCGGCAAACAAATCCCCGAGCCCTGCCCCATCTCTCAACTCCGCATCGCTTAACCCCGCCCCATCGCGTATTTCCCGCCAGGATGTTCATTCGACATGACCACCAACCACCCCGATTCTTCATTCGACCCCTGGTCCGATTGGCTCCTTCACCGCCGCCACGCTGACGATCCCAACTACGATCGCCTCGTCCGCTCTGTAATCGAGCGCTACGCCGATCGCGTCCTCGACAACGCCCGCCTCGCACCCGGCATGACTCTCGCGGACATTGGCTCCGGCGACGGATGCATCGCTTTTCGCGCGATCAATCGCATCGGACCTTCGCTCCGCGTTTTACTCGCCGACATTTCCCTTGCCATCCTCCAGCACGCCCAATCCCTCGCCGCGCAGCGGAATGTTCTCCCGCAATGCACTTTTCTCCAGGCCTCCGCCGAAAATCTCTCGGCCATCACCGATGGTTCCGTCGATGTCGTCACCACTCGCGCCGTTCTCGCTTACATCCCCGACAAAACCGCGGCACTCCGCGAATTCCTCCGCATCCTCAAGCCCGGTGGACGACTCTCCATCGGCGAACCCATTTTTCGCGACGACGCCTGCGAAACCGCCGCCTTGAAAAATATGATCGACGCCCAGCCTCCTCATTCCCTCGACCCGTTCCTCCCGCTGCTCCATCGCTGGAAAGCCGCTCAGTTTCCCGACACCCAAACGCTCATCGCCCAGAACCCACTGACTAATTACTCGGAGCGCGATCTCGTCCGGTTCGTCGACGCCGCGGGTTTCGCCGACATCCACCTTGAACTGCACATCGATGTCGTCCCTGCCATCGTCACCTCGTGGCAGGTCTTCCTCGGCTCTTCCCCCCATCCCCTGGCACCCACCGTCAACACCATCCTGCAAGAGCAATTCACT
>Ga0206973_1035_pt1 | contig 39318 bp, 33 predicted proteins | sample Alteio_BWOrgHeat_83_FD_152927 | JGI IMG/M metagenome (GOLD analysis project Ga0206973, IMG submission 152927) | Enriched cells from forest soil in Barre Woods Harvard Forest LTER site, Petersham, Massachusetts, United States -... | ecosystem: Environmental > Terrestrial > Soil > Temperate forest >...
GTTTTGTTTCATTACTTCAAATTCAAAAGCAGCGCCGATTGCATTGGCTGTACAACTGCCAAGATCGCCCTGGTTGTAAACAGGAGGGCAGCTTTTACGAAGGTCAACTTTTGAAGGCAATGCTTTTATAAAAGCAGCCGGAGCTTTGTACGCAAAGTCGCGCTGGTCCGGCAAGTTAAATATGCCAAAGAAAAGCGAGCAATCAATCGGTGGCCATGCTGTAGTGGCTGTTGGATATGATGATAAAGCAAAACGTTTTACCGTGCGTAATAGCTGGGGTGCCGATTGGGGCATCAATGGTTATTTTACTATGCCTTATGATTATTTACTGGATGAAAATTTAGCGGATGATTTCTGGACATTGCGCATCATTGAAATTAATCCCGCAGCAACAAAGACAGCACCGAAAAAGGCAGCAGCAAAAACAAAAAAGAAATAGATCATTACTGACGCTTGATTTATCCCTGCTTAATTGAATAACTGATTTTTAACAGAGATATACTATAGAAAACCCGTTGGCGGAGCTTTTTTGTAAGAGATGATCTTACAGTTTGGACAATTTGGCCATTTTTCATTACCTGCAAACTTATTTCTTCGATATAACTTCGATTTATTAGATCGAAGAAATAACGAAGAAATATCGAAATTAATTCGTAAAAATAAGCTACCTGGTATGCATGTATTAATAAATTGAATGGTTAATACAGTCTGTAGTTATACTCTATTACTATCTATGGGCTGATAGTAAAAAGAACGTCTTTCGATTTTTACCTTCGGTTAGTGGCCTTATGTCCATAGCAAAAAACTTTGCTAACAGGTTATGGAAATTTTATTAGTAGTATTTCTGAAAGAAAATTTTTAATATTACTCTTTGAAATGCTGCCCGTTGAAATAATAATGTACCTGTGAAGGAACTGTCTTAAAACAGATATGTGAAAAACAATAGCAGCCTGTGAATTTGAAACCGGAGATGCGCAACGATATACAGTTGCAGTGTTGCGATCCCGAATAGCTTCGCTTTCGGGACAGGCTCCACGAAGATCAATCGGAGTTCATTAGCCGGTAACCAAAAAATAATTTGACCAGCTTCTCAATATAAAACAGAACATTTTTTTACCGGTAAGCCGAAAACGGTATCAAGAGTAGGCGCAAAAAAAATTGCATGAGCGGATTTCCTATTATTGACCTTATTGCGGGAATGATCTTTATTTATTTCCTGTTAAGTGTCATCTGCAGCTCTGTTGTTGAAATAGCATTAACTTATGTAAAAGCAAGAGCAACGCTTTTGGCTGAATGGTTAACCGGCATATTTGATAAGCCTGTAAAGGATGGCAACAGCACTGTACCGCTTGGGCAGGCTATTATGGATCATTGCTCTGTAACCGCTTTGTCAGGAAAAGGGAAAGCGCCTTCTTACATTGATGCAAAGAATTTTACTTCTGCATTGCTTGAAAAGTTGACCTACGATCCAAACAATCCCACCAGTATTGCGAACAACCTTGATACATTTATCAATAAGATCGAACAAACAAATGACCTGTCAACAGAATTGAAACGTGTATTGCTCAACTATGCTTATGAAGCAAGAGATAAATACAAGGAAGTATCTGTAAAAACAACCAGCGAACTGGAAATGTTCCGGAAAAAAATTGAGACCTGGTATGATAGTTCAATGGATCGTCTTACAGGCGATTTAAAGAGAAGGTATTCAAGGCCGTTCACTATGATCGTTGCAATTGTAACTGCTGTACTTTTAAATGCAGACAGTTTGAATATTGCAAAATATTTATACAGCAATCCTGATGCAAGAGCTGCAGTTGCCACACAGGCATACCAGGCTGCAGATACTACGGGGCAGGCATTTATGAACCGTATAGATACAATGCATGCTGCTACACCTGCAACAGTAGCTCAATTGCAGAATACTTTAGATTCAGGATTGTATAATATTAATAAAGCCAAAGCTGCACTGCAGGAAAATTTGCCTTTTGGATGGACCACAAATTCTGTCAGCGCGCTTTTCCCGAAAGGTAATTTTTGGGGCGGGGTTCTTGCTTTGCTGGGTAAAATAACAGGCCTTGCTGCAACAGTGTTTGCCATGATGATGGGCGCGCCTTTCTGGTTTGACCTGTTGAATAAAGTCGCCAACCTGCGTGGCACTGGTGGTAAACCTGCAAGCAGTTCAGGAGCTGATAATAATTCCTCTGCACCACCGGCTCAGCCGGCTCAACCCATAACAATATCTGTAAACACAAATAAAGACGAGGAGGCTGTTGGTTAATATGGCACGCATGATCGTTATAGCAAACAAGTTATACAGGCGCTCTGCACCTGTTTCAAATATGTTTGACAGAAGCAATGTAATAGACATCGTAAGCAAAGGTTTTAGTTTTGATAACATTGGTGAAACATTTACTGTAGCAGGTACCTGGTACCAGGATAGTTCTCAGCATTTTTATTGGGGTGGAGGATTAATTGCAGACACATCGGGCACGGCGCCTGCTCCGGCTGCAGCCCCAACATCAACTGCTGCAACGTCAACGCCTGTGCCAACTTCAACTTCTGCATCACCACCTGCTTCAATAACTGTAACATCAACTGTCGCAGGCAGATTGGGACCTGATGATGTATGTGTTAATTTTATTAAGCAATATGAAGGATTGCGGTTACAGGCTTATACTGATAGCGCAGGTATATGGACGATTGGTTACGGGACTATTATGTATGAAGACGGCACCCCGGTAAGAAAAGGTGATGCTATTACTGCCGACAGGGCTGAGAGTTTACTGCGAAATGAAATAATAAAGAAAAGCACTGTGGTAACAACAGCATTGACAGATACAACCATAAACCAAAAACAATATGATGCTTTGGTGAGTTTTACCTACAATGTAGGAAGCGGCGCTTTGCTGGGTTCCACTTTATTAAAAAGAGTAAAAGCAAATCCTGCAGATCCTGCTATAAGAGATGCTTTCCTGATGTGGGATAAAGCCAGGGTTGATGGCGTGCTTACAGAAATAAATGGCCTTAAAAAAAGAAGGCAGGATGAAGCTGATCTTTATTTTTCATAGTGGAATAAAATTTTCTATTTTTTATCTGCTTATATCATACCTGTATTAAATCAAATTAAAGTTTTTTAAAAGCACATTATGGTTATGTGCTTGTGTTTAAATTGCCGTCACTTCAAAAAAACAAATACCCGGAGCGAAGAGCAACTTTATGAAAGTATACTTGTGCCTATTATTCGTCGTTTATATTAACTCGCTTGCTGCACAACAATCAATAATACAGATCAACGATACGCTTACTGCACACCGTTATGAATTTTCTGCATTAGCCAAATGGCATAATAAAATTTTATTGGTGCCACAGGATCGCAGGAATGTTATTGATTCAATTTATTTTATAGACAGTTCTGAAATAGAACAATCACTTCAAAAAAATACTATTGCTGCACATACAGCATTTGCCATAAAAAATTTGAAGCATGTTGGCCCAAGAAAAGACTCGCTTTACATCAATAATGTATTGCTGAAAAAATACGACGGCTTTGAAGCTTCGGTTGTAAAAGATGATACTATTTTTTTTTCACTTGAAGCAGATACTTCTTTTTGTTATTTGGTAAAAGGAATTATTGATGGACACACAAGATCAGTTAACATACTTCCGGATACAATGCATATTCCCAACACTTACCCGATTGATAATGCCGGTTACGAAAGCCTTGCTTTATTACCAGGCAAAGATTCTTTGATCGCTTTTTTTGAATGCAATAAAGATGTTGAAACGGCAAGAGCATTTATGTTTGGCACTAATTTAAAAGGCACGGCAAAACCTGTGGAATGGCAGCGCCCGTTGTATTTCAGGATAACCGATGCATATGCAGTAAATGATAGCCAGCTTGTAGGCATCAACCGTTTGTTCACCAATCAGGCATATCCTTACGAACGCGACGCGTATATTCAATGCGAGAATTTAAGTACTGTTGAAAAACAAATAACTAACGGAGGAGCAATTGATACCTGTTTTAACCAACTGGTTAAACTTACAATCACAAACAATAAAATAAACTGGCAGCCATATGCATTTATTTCTTTGGCAGATGTAGATAATTATGAAGGTTTAGTTCCTTTTGATAAAGGCGTGTTGATCGTTGTTGATGGCGAGCCCGGTAATAATCCGTGTAAGCTTGTGTATATGCCGTTGAAATGACTATTATTTACAACGTTGCTTTATAAATTCTTTCAATTATATCAACCACTTTCATTCCTTCTGCTGCACTTGTTGTAATAGAAGTTTTGTTTTGAAGAACATCAATTACATTTTGTATAACGAAATGATGATTGGCTGCACTGCCTGAATAGCTGCCATAATTATTAGGCATGGTTGAAGATTGTAATTCAGGCATTGAATAATTTTTTATGTGACAATATTCAACTTTATCCATGTATTGTCCGCCGATTTTTATACTTCCATTTTCGGCAATAACTGTGATGCTGCTTTCAAAATTTTTATTCCATACAGCAGTTGAAAAGTTCAGGCAACCCAGGCTGTTTTCTCCAAATTCAAATAATACAACACCGCTGTCTTCAAATTCAGTAAGCTGTTTATGATTGAATGATTGAAAGCGTGCACTGATGTTTTTTATATCGCCGAATATCCAGTAAAAAATATCAATGAAGTGAGAGAATTGTGTAAACAAAGTACCACCATCCAAAGCTTTATTTCCATGCCAGCTATCTTGTGTATAATATCGTTCATCGCGGTTCCAAAAACAATTCAGTTGAACAGAAAATATGTTTCCAAAAACATTTTCATTCACAATTTTTTTAAGCCATGCAACTGGTGGAGAATAACGGTTTTGCTTTACAATAAAAACCTGCTTCCCATATTTATTTGCAGCATCAATAACTGCAGTTGCGTCGGCAGTGTTCAATGTCATGGGCTTTTCAATAACCACATGCTTATCATGTTTCAAACATTCAATAGCATGTTGCGCATGCAGTCCATTTGGTGTTGCAATATTTACAACATCTGTTTGGATGTTTGATTGAAGAAATTTATTTAACGATGAAAAGAAAGGAACAACATGTTGTATGTTCAACAACGAAGGGTCTTTAATATCAATTAATGCAACAAGTTCAGCCTGCGGATTTTGTTCAATAACCTGTGCATGCCGTTTGCCAATATGGCCGCAACCAACTACAGCAAATTTTATTTTCTTCCCGTCGGCATTCATCAGCTATTTCTATATTTTATTTAAAATATTTTTTCTGCAAAGCACATAAAATAAAACGCAGTTAATTCAATACTTTATTTTCTATGAAATATTGACGAAAGAAAAGCATCTGGTATTTAACCGAATTATTCCAGTAAGTCCAGTTATGTTCACCGGGTCTTTCCGTATAATCGTGGTCTATTTTTTTATCTGCCAGTTTTTGATGAAGGTTTCTGTTGACCTGTATAAAAAAATCATTCACGCCGCAATCAAAAATTATTTTCAGATCGCCGTTTTGTAATGAGTCAACAAGATTCACTATAACATTTTTATCCCAGTTGTTTTTGTGTGAAGTGTAATCGCCTAAATCTTTTTTTATATCCCAGTTATCAGGAAAGGGTCTGAAATCAACGCCGCCACTCATGCTTCCGGCAGCACCAAAAATATCTTTATGTTTTATGGCAAGATATAAAGCGCCATGGCCACCCATGCTCAAACCGGCAATGGCTCTTGCTTTGCGCGTAGCGATCGTTCTGTAATGTGCATCAATGTATGCGGGAATTTCGAGCGCAACATCTGTTTCATACTTTGATGTTGTATCTACCGGGCTATCAAAATACCAGCTTCCATAATTGCCATCCGGGCAAATAACAATGTACCCATTCACATCTACCGTATGTAAAAGATCAGGCGCTTTATCAATCCAATCTCTGTAACTACCACTGTAACCATGTAGCAAATACAACACAGGAAAATGTGCCGTGTCTGTTTTATATTTTTCAGGAAGTATAACAATACATTTTACATTTTTATGCATGCTTGCACTGTACACAACTATTGTATCAACTGTTGCTGCTTTTGCAAATAATGTGTAAGCAAAAAGAATAATAATGATTACAATTTTCCGCATGAAATTATTTTTATAGTTAAGGTTTAATTTTTTCAACAATATCGTTTAGCCTGTAATACTCGCCTGACGTTGAACAAACTGCAATGCCTTCTTTATTGAAAATTAATTTGCTTCCATGTTCACTCATCCATCCTGTTTGTTTTGCAGGATTACCGGTGATCAACGCATAAGCTGCAACATCTTTTGTTACAACTGAACCTGCTCCAACAAAAGCAAATGCATTAATGGTTATCCCGCAAAGTATAGTTGCATTTGCGCCAATAGTTACACCTTTTTTAATGGCTGTTCTTTGAAACTCATGCTTTCTTGAAATAGCACTACGTGGATTAATAACATTAGTAAATACACAGGATGGCCCAAAGAAAACATCATCTTCGCAAACGACGCCATCATACAACGAAACATTGTTCTGCACTTTTACATTATTGCCCAATATAACAGTTGAAGCAATAAAAACATTTTGCCCGATGGTGCAGTTATTACCCACAATACACCCATTCATTAAGTGAGAAAAATGCCAGATGCGCGTGCCATTGCCAATCTCTGCACCTTCATCTATAACTGCTGTTGCGTGTACAAAAAAATTATTGTGCATTGTTGAAATATCAACACAATACTAAAAATTAATTTTTAGAATGATAATGTTATTAAGATGAAGCAGTTTTTTTTGTTATAAATAAAAAGCCCCTGCATAAAGCAAGGGCTTGTCAGAAACATTAATAAAAACACCTATTTCAGTGAGCCACTTTTATTATTTGAGTCTTTGTTTTTATCGTGCCGGGCATGGATATCTTTTTTCTGCTCTTCATTCTTTGCATTGTCTGCATTTGAATGCTGATTATTGTGATTTCCTGCATGTTGGCCTGAACCTGAATTGCTCATATTACCAGAGCTCTTTGATTGGTTATTGCCACTACTATTGCCTGCATTTTTCTGAGACGAACCTGATTGGCTTCCGCCTGTATCCTGCCATGATTTTTCACTTTGATCTGATCCTGCTTCACTGCTCATGCCTGTGCCTTTATTGTGCGACTGTTGTGAAGTGTTGCCAGATTGATTGATGTTACTTTTTTCATCGGCGCTTTCGTTTACATCCTGGTTTTTCATTTTATCGGATGGATTATTTGTTTTCATAAAAATGATTTTAATGATTAACAATAGTTAGAATAATACAAATAGCAAGCCATTAGAATTAGCAATTATACGTGCAAGCCAGCGGTAATAAGAAAGCATTTGCTTCAGAGAACATTGTTGCACACCTTCCTCAATTTCTGAAAGGTTTAGCAAGTGTTCACTTATTTTTGCAGCCTTTACATGAAAGATTTTAAGAGATATTTAATTACAGCGGCCTTACCTTATGCAAACGGGCCTGTTCATATTGGTCATTTAGCGGGAGTTTATTTACCCGCTGATATATATGTGCGGTATTTACGTGCCCGCAAACGCGATGTGAAATTTGTTAGCGGAAGTGATGAACATGGTGTGCCCATCACTATTCGCGCGATGAAAGAAAATATAACGCCACAGGAAGTGGTTGATAAATATCATGCGATCATTAGGAGCAGTCTTGAACAGATGGGTGTTTCTTTTGATATTTATTCAAGAACATCTAACCCGATACATCATAAAACCTCGCAGGACTTTTTTACAACTTTATACGATAAGGGTTTGTTTGAAGAAAAAGAAAGCGAGCAGTATTATGATGAGAAAGCAAAAACTTTTTTAGCAGACAGGTATATCATCGGAACATGTCCTGTGTGCGGAAATCCCAATGCTTATGGCGATCAATGCGAACGTTGCGGTTCTTCTTTAAGTCCCGAAATGTTGATCAACCCGCGCAGTGCTTTAAGTGATGCTACGCCTCTCAAAAAGAAAACAAAGCATTGGTATTTTCCTTTGCAACATTATGAAGCATGGTTGAAACAATGGATATTGGAAGACCATAAGGAATGGAAAAATAATGTATACGGCCAATGCAAGAGTTGGTTAGATAATGGTTTGCAATCAAGAGCAATGACGCGCGACAGCAACTGGGGAATTAAAGTGCCGTTGCCTGATGCGGAAGGAAAAGTTTTATATGTTTGGTTTGATGCACCGATCGGTTATATCAGTGCTACAAAAGAATTAACCGACAACTGGAAAGATTACTGGCAAAGCGAAGATTCAAAGTTGATACATTTTATCGGGAAAGACAACATCGTTTTTCATTGCATCATATTTCCTGCAATGCTGCATGCACATGGTGAGTTTGTTGTGCCTGATAATGTTCCTGCCAATGAATTTTTGAATATTGAAGGAGATAAAGTTTCTACATCGCGCAACTGGGCTGTTTGGGTGAATGAATATCTTGAAGATTTTAAAGATTGTGAAGATGTGCTGCGTTATGTTTTATGCAGCAATGCACCTGAAACAAAAGACAATGATTTTACGTGGAAAGATTTCCAGGAAAAGAATAATAGCGAACTCGCAAGCATCTTTGGAAATTTTGTGAATCGCACTTTTGTGCTGATGCATAAATTATGCAATGGCAAAGTGCCTAAACTGCACGAAGATGTGATGGATGATATTGACCGCGCACTGATTGCAGACATCAAATCTGCAAAGACAAAAGTTGAAAATGCGTTGGAAGAATTTCGTTTTCGCGAAGCATTGTTTGAAGTGATTGACCTTTCGCGCAAAGGCAATAAATACATGCAGGAAAAAGAGCCGTGGAAAAAGAAAATTGACAATGGAGAATTGACAGTTGACAGAAAGCTTGTTGATAATTGCTTGCATCTATGTTTACAGCTCACTGCAAATCTTACTATTCTTATCAATCCTTTTCTTCCCTTCACAGCAAAGAAAATGTTGCACATGATGAAGGTGGTTGATAAGATGCTCGAATGGGAAAATTCCGGCTCAATAAAATTATTAAGTGTTGGTTATAGCTTACGTTCACCTGAAATTTTATTTAGAAAAATTGAAGACAAAGAAATTCAAATGCAGGTAGAGAAATTAAAAAATGGATTAGTGCAAGCAGAGAATACAGCGTCAAACGCAAAAAGCGAAACGCAAAGAGCAGAAAGCGTTGAGCCTTCAGCGTTAAGCCTTAAGCCAACAATTCAATACGATGATTTTGCAAAGCTTGATCTGCGTGTTGGCAAAATTCTATCAGCAGAAAAAGTGGAGAAAGCAGATAAATTATTAAAGCTTGAAATTGACCTGGGTTTTGAAAAACGCACCATTGTTTCAGGCATTGCATTGCATTTTAAACCTGAAGATATTGTTGGAAAACAGGTTGTAGTTGTTGCCAATTTAGCGCCCCGTAAAATGCGTGGAATCGAAAGCAACGGAATGATATTAATGGCAGAAAATGCAGCAGGTAAATTGATCTTCGTAAATCCAGATGAAGATACTGATGCGGGAAGCGGCGTAAGTTAGTAAAGTTGGAAAGACGGAAAGCCCGAAAGTCAGTAAGAAATTATTTTCTCGCTTCCGGGCTTATAGACTCACCGACTTTCGGACTAAGGGTTGTTAAATACTACTTTACTACAAGTACCCTTTTACTCAACCCAGTTTCATTGTTTTTAATAAAATAATAGCCGGTCGCAAACGCAGACACATCAATTGTTCCGCTGCCATCAATTGTTTTATTTAATAAAGCTTTTCCTGATTGATCAATAAATGTAAAGTTTGCTTTGCTTGTGGTTTTTACATTCACAATATTTTTTGCCGGGTTAGGGAATACTGAAAATGTATTGTCATCTTTTATGGTTGCAATTGCAGTATTGGTTGTGTTTGCATCTTCTGCAAAACCATTGCTATGATCAAGAGTAACTATCCAAAAATCATTACTGCCCCTGCTTATATCAGTTTTATCGCCATAAATATTTCCCCAGCTAAAGCCACCTATCAAATATTTGTTTTTTGAAATTTCCTGTATGCTGCGCAGGTTGTCATCACCATCGCTGCCAACATCTTTGTTCCATAAAATTTTTCCGTTGGCATTTGCTTTTACAACCCAGTAATCAAAACCGCCCCAGCAATTTTCATCCTTATCACTTGAAACAGGCGAGATTGATTGGCCGCCCATTATTAAACCGCCATCAGAAGTGTTCTGAATTGTTTGTCCATAATCATCACTTAAACCACCAATCGTTTTATCAAATAATAAAGTTCCCTGCCTGCTTAATTTTACCAGCCAGTAGTCAAAACCACCATGAATATTCTCTGTTTTGTCGCCTGATTTATTTGATGCAGATACACCAAATAATGCATAATTGCCATCCGATGTTTGTACTACACTGTTTACATAATCATCTGCACTACCACCAATTGTTTTATCCCATTGCTTATTCCCGAATCTGTCCAGTTTAACAGCCCAGTAATCATTTGCACCGCGATTGTTCTCAGATTTATCACCTGATATTGTAGAATTAGACAGGCCTACTGCAATGTATCCGCCATCTGCAGTTTGTATAGCCTGGTTTACAAATTCATCGCCGCTGCCTCCGAGTGTTTTATCCCATTGCTTGTTGCCTGAAGCATCTAATTTTATCAGCCAGAAATCGAAACCGCTTTTGCTGTTTTCAGATTTATCGCCCGCTATATTTGAATTAGACATACAGCCAACTATATAACCTCCGTCTTTTGTTTGTTGAATTGAATTGCAGAATTCATACTGATCTCCACCCAATGTTTTTTGCCAAACAATATTACCGGATGCATCAAGCTTTATAACCCAGCAATCAAAAACACCTTTGCTGTTCTCTGTTTTTTCGCCTGAAATATTTGATTGCGAATTGCCGGCAAGAATGTAACCATCATCCGATGTTTGCTGCACTGCAATGCATTCATCTACATCACTACCACCTAATGTGCGTTGCCATTGTATTTTTCCGGCCTTGTTCAGTTTTACAACCCAGTAATCATCAACGCCACGGTTATAATCTGTTTTGTCTCCCGAAATGTCTGAATAAGATCTGCCTGCAGCAATAACGCCGCCATCAGTTGTAAACCAGGCGCCGCCGGGTTCATCATCACTGTTGCCGCCAATGGTTTTTTGCGGCCCGATGATAAACTGCGAATAGCCTGTAATAGTTATTGTGCATAGAATAAGGAATAAAATTTTCTGTTTCATATGTTAGTTTTTAATATTCAAGAAAATATTTACGTTATATAGTGATAGTAATTTATTGTTTATTGATTTCTAAAATCAATAGAAATGCTTACATTATTTGTATATGTTTTTAACCTGGAAGCTTATGTATCATCTTGCACAAACCATTTGTTTTGTATCAACTATTTTCCCATCAACATAGAAGCTGCAGTTATAAATGCCCGAACTGAATGATGAAGTATTTATTGACAGGCTTCTTTTTCCGGCACCAGTAACATTTATTTCCTTTAATGTTTTACCATCGTTATCTGCAATGATTATTTTAGCTGAAGTATAAATTTGTGGTAACGTGTAATTAAGTATTGTTGAATTTGAAAAAGGATTTGGCTGATTTGTGCCAAGTTCAGCTTTAGTGTTTGTTATGGCGTTATCTGCAGAGAGTACAATGCGGCTATCTTTTATAGTTGCAATCTCATTTTTCAACTGTTCTACCTCATCAATCAGCTTTTCATTTTGTGTGCTTAATTCCTGTACAGCTTTTACTAAGGGTACTACAAAATCTGCATAGCTTAAGCCATAAGCATCTTTATCGTTTTGAGGTTTATACACTCCGCTAAAATCATAACCTAATTTGTTTGCGGCGGCTTCTACATCCTGTGCTATAAATCCTGTATATGTTTTCTTTTCTTTTTCAGTCATAGCAGTTTCGTAAATATTATCAATTGCACTTTTGGTTTCTTTTTTAAAACCACCTGCATTGTTTGAAGGAGATGTGTATGCATTAAGTGCATGAATATTATAATTATAGGTTATTGGTTTCAGCAGTTTAATGAATTCAAGACCAGGTACATTTTCTTTTATATTTTTTTTAAAGCGCCCATCAGAAACAATCACTATACTGCCTGCTGCTTTAACGGAAGTAACTGCAATATTACCCAGCATAACCTGGTTGCTTGCTGTAACATTCGCTTTATAACCGATGGCAGTGGCATTGGTTAAACCGTTTTTGCTTATATCTGCGGAATCACCAATTGCTGTATTATAGCTGCCGGTAATATTTGTTGCCATACTTCCAAAACCCAGTGCGGTATTAAATTGCCCTGACGTATTATTTTTTAAACTCTGTTGCCCCGCGCCGGTATTATAGCTTCCATTCTGCGTTGCCTGTAATGCGTACGCCCCCAAAGCTGTATTTGCCAAACCTACCTGGGAAGACATGAGCGTATTTTCACCGATAGCAGTATTTCCAATTCCATTGTTCTGTTGTAGTGATCTTACTCCAATTGCCGTATTAAACCCACCACCGGTTGAGTTCATTAAAGCGCCAAAACCATATGCAGAATTCTCAGCAGCACCGGTATTTGAATACATAGCAAAATAGCCTGTGGCTGTATTTCTTGAACCTGTTTGATTTAAAGCCATAGCGTAATCGCCAACCGCAGTATTGCTGTGGCCAGACACGTTTAATAGTAAACCATTTCCAACAATTGTATTACTATCCCCGGTTGCCGCTTCCGGATCACTTCCTACATACAGATTGGTGCCCTTTACAAAAACAAGTGAAGGATCGAAAATAAGTCTCCAGTTACTTCCATTATAATAGTAAAATCCAGACGCATTGTCTGTTTGATATATTAGCAGGCTTGTGGCAGGCGATACTATTGCATTACGCTGAACCTGTGTCATTCTGGGTATTAAGATGCCTTTCCCGGTAGTGTCAACATCTAATATAGCAGAAGGGTTAGGTACGGTAGTTCCAATGCCCACACTTCCCTTTTTCGGTAAAGTGTTTTGCGCATTGACAGTCATAAAAAAAGCGATAGTGAATAAAGAAAAGAATATCTTTTTCATAAGTTGATTTTTAATGATTGAGAAAATATTATTATCATAAGAACAAGCAATCTATTACCTGGATTTAGCGAAATCAACAGTCAGTTGGCAGTTGATATGTTTCGTTTGACGGCTTACTGTTTAGAGGAATTAATTTGATTGAAGATTGAAATGATTGTTCAGTCTTTCGATTGTTGCTTTATCGCTTATAAGATGTTTTGCTTTTTGCTGTGCCTGGATGATGTTGGATTTATTTGCATGGAAAGAATTAAAAAAATTATGAGGCACCTGTATTAATTCAGGGTGAATTATTGCGCTTGTTTTTACAAGGTCATCATAATAGCTGTTATGTTTTGACAGCTGATGATGCAGCAGTATGCTAAATTGAGAATAATCAGTTATTGCATGTTCAAATGCAGCATAACATTTATAACGAAAAGGTGAATGATTAAAATCCGGAACGATGCAAAAATCAATTAAGATTTGATGTGTTTGTTTACATGTTTCTGCTATTGCCTGTTCTGCCTGTATGGGCAACATGTGTTCGCCGAAAGGAGAAAAAATATCATTCAGTCTTCCTTTTACAATCAAGCGATAAGGTTGAATTGAAACAAACTCAACAATGTCATTCATAATATAAGCACATAAACCATTATTAGCTGAAATGATGATGCTGTAAGGTTTTGCGGGTTTCACATCTTTTAGTGATAAGCGTTCAGGATTTTGTTGATGAACGTTTTCAAGTTCAACAAACTCATAAAAGATTCCATTATTGCAAATAAGTTCCATGCCTTTTATACCCAGTGAAACCTGGTACGCAAAATTGCCTTCTGTTGCAGAATAGTTTTCCATCAGTAAAACATCATCACCCAAATGATTGCGTAATAAATTTTCGTAAGGCTCGTAATTCATCCCGCTTAAAAACGCAACGATGAAATTTGGAAATGCATCTTTGAATTTCATGTTTGTGATGGCTTCAAACTGTTGCAGAAAGTGAGAAAGATAAACAGGTAAAGCAACAATCATTCTTACATCATTGCCTTGTATATTTTGTATGATGGTTTTTATTTTTTCTGCAGGATCATGAATAAATCTTATATCATCATTTGGTAACGAAAAGTATTTTGTCCATGCAGGTTTGTTATATATTTTAATAGTTGAGATAGCGCTACATAAAAAACCATTTATTTCTTCAAGATCCTGCTGATCGCCGAGTGTTAGCACTTTGCTGCCCATGAATGAAGCGCCGTTTAATTGTTGAGATAGATTACTCAACATATATAAAGCTGCCAACTGTGTTGAACGTAGAAATTCATTTGTTACAGGTAATAATTTTGGCTCGTCCGATGTGCCGCTGCTCTTTGCTAAATAAGAAGGTAAACCTGGCCATAAAACATTTGCTTCTTTGTTTAAAATTCTTTCTATATAAGTTTTGAAATGGTCATAACTTCTTAACGGAACATGGTTTTTAAAATCGTTATAATCATTGATTGTGTTGAATGAATGTTCTTTACCAAAGGCTGTATTTTTTGCAGCATTGATTAATGAGGCAAAAGTTTTTTGCTGGCATTCAATTGCATTAAGCCTGTTTGCCTTTACAAGGTTTGTATATCTTTCTAGATATTGATATTGTATGAACGAAAGCAGCGACATAAAATATTATTGCTGAAAAATGAATCAACAGTACAAGAGAGTGACACAACGAAATTCAATGCCTGCACTGCAGCCGGTTACCAAATAAAAAACATCAACTGTTGAACAAAGCAAATTTTTTAAACGTCTTGCCTTTTCTTATTAAATATACATGATAGGTATTGGGCACATCGTGTTGCCATTTTGGTAAAATGAGTGTGATCAAAATTCTGTCGAGATGCGAAACAATGCCTGCACATAAACAAAAATAAAAAAGAAAACCTGCGTTGCCGTTTAATATAAGATCTGTGAATGCAGCAAGCAATGTTATGCCCCAGAATTTTGAGAGATAAGCGTGTGTGCATGTTTCGCGGCCGAACTTTAAAATGCTTACCAGGTAACAGGATGCTTCCATGCCTAATAAGATCCAGATCATAAATAAATTTTCGCTAATGGTTTGCGGTCGGATGAACCACGCGGTAAAACCTGCTGAAAGCCAGAAGATCATATCGGTCTGGCTGTCGAGCCTGTGCATTTTTGCAGTGGATGTATTTTGTTTGCGTGCTATAATTCCATCCAACACATCTGACAACAAACCAAGGAACAATAACACAACAATCAGTTTTGTATATTGTGTTTGATAAAAATATCCAAGGCACAACATTACAGGAGCACATAAAAATCTAAACAAGATTAACGCATACGGGAGTTGTTTCATGCAGCAGTAATTTTACTTGTAATGAATATAAAATAATCTATTCGAGGATGCTTTAATAACTGATGTTGCCTGTATCCCAGTCAAGCTGCAAGCCCCATATATAAGCATCATCAATGTGTAAAGTAATGCATGGAATGGGCGGCTCAGGAATTGCGCTAAAGCCGTTAAAATCTACACCGGATTTTGTTGCAATGCCTGCTGATAAAGAGACAAGCCCCAGCAATACATCCCATCCTGCGGTTTTCACATCGCGGTGCCTTGCATCTAATGTAGGGGCTATGTAAAATGCAGCATCTTTTCTTTCAAGCTGAAAAAAGCAGTATGCATTTCTTACAAATAAATTTTTGCCATCACAAAATCCCCAGTAAGAAGTATCCGGTTCTTCATTACTTGTTTTTTTTGAAACACGGTAATGCATCAGGTCTAATAATTTGGGTAATGCGCTTGCGCTGTCGTAAGTAAAACCAGGGCTGTTATTTTCAAACTCTGAAAAGTTATTATAAAAACCGGGCTTTAAACTATCGGTAGTAAGAATAGATTTTTGCCTTTTTAGCAAGCCTTCCTGTTTTATATTTTCAATTGTAAAGTGTCGTTGATTGCTGTCAGTTGTGTTGTTGAATTGCAAAGCATTTTTAATCGAGGCCTCACACAAACGCAATAAATAATAATCCCAGAATTGATAGTTGGTGTGTTTTCCGTTTTTGTGGCTGGAATACCTTTTATAAGAGAATTTTTCTTTTATCAGTGTATCAAAATTTCCGCGGTAAGCATAGTTGTTATTATTGCCGGTAAATTGTTTGCATGCAATAATTCCGCAGGTTAAAATAAAACTGGTGTCGTCAACAAGTTGGTCGCTTATAAATAATTTTTCAAGCTGGATGATCAGCGTATCCCTGCCAGGTGTATACAAATTCTGATAATATTTATTCAGCGTATGCTGTAATGCAAGTGGCTGGCTTGAATCTTTTAAGGCAAGATAACCATCAAGAAAACAGCCTATACCTGTTGTATCATATCTTGAATCTATGATGCGTATATATGAAAAAGGAATACTGTCTTTTAAGGTGCTGCTTTCGTAAGGGTCAATAAGTGAGCTAAATGTCTTAACAGGTTTTTGAGGTTTAAAAATAAATTGTGCTGCAACACAGTTTATCAAAACAACATTCAATATTATTAATATAATAATGCCTTTCATTTCTAATAACCTTTAGCGCTGATAAGAACGGGACAAATGTTCTTTTTCCATTAAATTTTACGTAAGCTCAGTTCATAGTTAGATCAAGTCAATATATAATTGATCGTTGAACCGCTTTATTTGATAACTGTTATTTCATGCTATATGAACAGCTGTTTATTATTCGCAGTTGATGATAATTTTTAATGGATTGTGCTATTGAAATTCATTAATACTCGTTAAGCTCTTCTATGTGATAACCTATGTGTCTAATGTTTCTATGTGGTTCAATGTAACTTTTTACGACAGCTTGTCCCGCCAATGCGTGGATAGGCAGATAGTAAATATAGGTTTCACATAGAAATGTTGTAAATCTGATAGCACAACACGTCAATTTTTATTCTGCTTTCAACAACATTTCTGTTGTAACATCCTGCCAGCCGGTGCAACCTGCAAGGCCAAGCGTAAGCTCAATATCAGCCAGTAAATTGCCTATAATTTGTTTTACCCCTTCTTCACCCGCGAGCGCAAGTGCATAAACATAAGGCCGGGCAACCAATACAGCTTTCGCACCTAATGCCATTGCTTTAAATACATCGGCTCCGCGACGAATGCCGCTGTCAAATAAAATGGTTGTTTTATCGCCGACAGCGCCTGCAATTGTATTCAACATATCCAAAGCTCCAACTGCACCGTCTAATTGCCTGCCGCCATGATTGGAAACAATAATGCCGTCAGCACCATGATCAATTGCTTTTTTTGCATCAACAGGATGTTGTATGCCTTTTAAAATAACAGGCAGTTTTGTACAGTTGCGGATTATCTCAACATCTTTCCATGTTGATGAAGCATTGGAAAAACAATAGGCAAACTCCATCATCATTTTCATTTTGTCTTCTGTATTTCCAACCGCTGCCATGAACGCCGGATCGGAAATATAATTCGCCAATCCTTCGCCCACCAAGAAAGGCAGGTAAGCATTTTGTATATCTCTTTCCCGCCAGGCGAATATTCTTGTATCCAGTGTAACCACAATTGCGCTGTAACCAGCTTTTTCTGCGCGTTGAATAATGCTGCGTGTAAAATCATTATTGCTTCCCCAATACAATTGAAACCAGTGTGAATGATCGCCATGTGTTGCTGCGATCTCTTCAATGGTTTTAGATGAAACGGTACTTACAACCTGTGGTACATTCATTGCTTTGGCTGCACGCGCAACTGCAACTTCCGCTTCAGGATGTGCAATAGATAAAACACCAACAGGGCCAAGTAAAACAGGAGAGGGCAATTTTTTCCCAAACAATTCAATTTCCATGCTGCGCTTTGATACATCACCCAGCATGCGTGGTACAATCTGCCATTTGTTAAATGCGGCTATATTGTTGTGCGTTGTTGTTTCTGCACCGGCACTGCCTGCTACATAAGCGAAAACTTCAGGCTTCATTACTTCACGCGCTTTTTGCTCTAATGCTTCATACGATACAGGCAGTTGAGGTTTTATGCCCTGCATGCCTGCAAAATAGATCTGCAACTGGCGTTGCATTCCCTGTGATAAGTTTGTTGAAGTAACCGGTGCGTTCATAGTATGTAGGTTTTATCGTTGTATCAATTTCCTTCTTTCATGTATACGTTGCCTCAGGTTATTAAAAAACATCTGCCTGTCTCTTTCACTTATTTCACTGATGAGCGTAGATTTTTTCAGCAGTATTTTTAAAGTTTCAAATGTATAATCCGTAAATGCGTTATTGTTCGTCATCATGTAGTTGATAACATTATGGTTGATGAAAACCATGCGTTTCCCGTTTACTTGTGCCATGATAGTATTATCGCCCAGGAAAAATTCATTGATGTAAACGTTGTACTTTACTTTCTCTGTTTTGCCAGGTTTATTATAAGGAAATTTATATCCGTATTCTACCTGCAGTTCTATGTGATCAACTAATTTTTCAAGGCATTGATATACTGTTTCAATATCCTGCTGTGATTTAAATACATGCGATTCCCGATAATAATCTATCTGCCTGATGGTTGTATTAATGCAATCAAGATTCCATATTTCTGTTGAAGGGATCTGGAGGTAAAGATCAGATATTCTTTTGCCTGTATTGTTGAAAATATCGATGAAGTCGTTTATTAAAAACTGGCCTTTATTGAATTGCTGGTAATTAAGATCATAACGGCTCCAGAAATAACATTTAAAAGTTGCCAGTTCAGGAAACATAAAGTGATGAAATATCGGGATGTCTTTATTAAAATAGAACATCTGTTTTTCATCAGCATCAACAAAATATTCCAGTTGGCTTGCAATACCCTGTAAATAACTTTCAAAATCAAAACTATTCCTGTCAATATTATGTCCCCAAAATACTACGCCATCATTTTGTAAGTGCAGAAAACTATCCAGCGATATTTTAAAATGTGCAGCAAGAACCTGTATCTCATCAAAGGATAAATGTTTCTCTGCTCTTATACGCCGGTAGGCGCTGTCGTTGCTGATGTTTAATTGTTCAGCAACAATATCAACCAATGCAATATGCGAAGGCAACTGGTCTTTTATCTTTTTAAAGAAAGCTGTTTGAAGTTCTATAGCATTCATAGGCAGAAAATGGTTAATTAAATATAAGCATTAATGTGCTCATATGCTTATTTCAAACATATATGTAAAGAGGATCGTTAAAAACAATTCAAACTGCCACCAAAAGAAAAACCAATATTTTACTAACCTGATAAATGATTTTTACTAAAAAAGCAACACGCTTTGTTGCGTTTGGCAAAAAATGCAAAACATACCTGCAACAATGGCGTACATCAATTTGATCCGGGTATCCGGTGTATTCAACTTTATGCATGTTAAAATATTCAGTGTAACTAAAAATATTTACCATGCAAAAAGTACAACGTCTTGATAGCTTAGACCTGCTTAGAGGAATCGCTGCCTTAATGGTTTGCACTTGTCATTTCGGTGGTGAATTATCATCAAGAAATTCTTATGCTTCTATTTTAAATGCATTTCATGACTACGGAAAGTTTGGTGTGCAAATGTTCTTTGTAATATCCGGGTTTGTGATTCCATTGAGCCTATATAATGGAAAATTTACAATTTCTAATTATTTTACTTTTATTCAAAAGAGAATTGCCAGGTTACATATTCCTTACCTGGTTGCTTTGTTGGGGTCACTTATTATGATGAGTATTTCTCCTATTTTGAGACATACACCTTATCCTGAAAATGTGTTCACAATTTTCCAAAGTTTATTTTACGGGCATATACCTAATAATAATCCGGTCTTCTGGACTTTGCTTATAGAGTGGCAATATTATTTTTTCATAGGCATTTTTTATTGTCTGCTTGTAAAGTACCCTAAGTTTTCTGTTGGAATTGTAATTCCTGTATTAATATTAATTAGCCGGATAGGTTGGATATCTTCTGTTCATTTCTTTTCTTTTATTACTTTTTTTCTGATCGGTAATGTTGGGTTCCTCATATATACTAAACATGGAAATGTTTTATTAAACAGATTAATACTTGCCGGTTTGATTATTTTTTCTTTTTGCTCTTATGAAATAGCACCGGCTCTTGTTTCCATTCTTACTATTTTGTGCATACTTTTCTATAAAAAAGCTACTCCAAAGCCTTTGCTATTTCCAGGTAAAATATCTTACGCTATTTATCTTATCCATTGGCCTATCGGAATTAAATTTTTGAGGTTACCCTATCCGATACTTCAGCAACACTCTGTATGGATAATGTTAGTGTTTACTTTATTAATGATAATATTTTTATCCTGGTATTTTAATAAATGGATAGAAATGCCTGCAGAAAAGTTAGCAGGTAAGTTTAAGTATCAGCAAAAACAAAAGACGTTACCTGTAAGATTACCTCAATTGGCATAGGGTTTATTCATTCTTTAGTTCGGCATATTAATAAGCAATCAGGTTGAATTAAAAGAATTATAATATTAATCAATATTCTGCTCACCAGGATACAAGCCTGCGTTTTTAAATCCATTAATCATATTTAATAAAGAATGATTAATGGATTTATGTTTTAAGACAACAGATAGCTTATTCGCATTTATATCAAGGCCATCTGCTTTCATATGCTTTGCAAAAAATGCAACTATTGCCGATAGGCTCTTATCGCTTTTGCAAAATTTGCAAAATACAAGTAACAGTTTAGATAACATCAATTAGGAATGGGCATTATGCAGGCTGAGCTTTGTGTTGTAATAATCAGCATACAAAAACAATCAAAATCTGATTATACAATAACCAATTTCTTAACAATAAAAATTTATCAATCATGAAAAAGACAATCTTCACTGTTATCACAGTAGCCACAGTTACCATTTTCACTGCTTGTTCAAAAAATGTTGAACAACCTTCAGGCAAAGCAAATTCAATACACACAGGGAATACATCTAATGTAACTAAAAAGGGCGGTATTATATGGGGTGATAGCGCTACAACAAAAACCACCACGCACCCTTAAGAATACTTTCTTCAGGTTCTGCTTTGCTGCAGAAGCAAGGCAGAACTTTTTAAATGCTTCAAACTATAAAACCTGTATTATGAAAACCTATGTTACCAAATATGGCCTTGTTGAAAAAGAACTTAACTCTAACGTTTTAGTGCTATTCATCGAACTGAAAATGATAAATGCGCCCATCAGTGATAACAGCCTGAACTGCACAGATTCACTGAATACAGACCTTACAAAGTATTTCAATAATGCTGAAATGATAACTGATGGTAATACAATGCAGGAGGGCGTTGCAGCAATTGAAACAGCATTTAATTTTCAAAGCTTATTCCATAACCATGCGCAATCCGTACAACAACAAAAAATTGCTTTCGCGCAAAGAGAGGGTTATGAATTTATAGCTGCGGAAAATATTTTGTATTGCAATGCCGAAGGTGCATATACAAAAGTTCATCTTACGGGTAACAAAAGATTCCTTGTTTCAAGATCATTATGTGATGTTGAGGTAATGTTGCCCGATAATACGTTTCAACGCATACACCACTCCACTATCGTGAACCTGCAGCATATAACAAATTTTATTCGCTCAGACGGCGGATATGTAATAATAAACAGCGGGGAAAAATTAATGGTTTCCAAAGCAAGAAAAGACGACCTGCTTATCAAACTCGGCCTGAAAAAGATTAAATATGGCCTGTTCGTGAAATTACTTTATAGAGTTAAGTTATGTTCCCGGGTAGTGCCTAAGGTTGAACCACAGTAGTACATCGAACACAATAGAAAACCCATAGATACCTTGTGTTTAACCCTATGTTTTTACTACGACTTATGTGGTTCCAATTTTCATATTGTGCTCTTCGCTTCTCAGGCGTACCTACAACGTACTTTATTCAGCATTTATTCGATATAACTTCGATGTTTCTTCGATATAACTTCGATATAACTTCGATCAATTGAATCGAAGAAACATCGAAATTATATCGTATTATTATCGTAGAAAATATGAACCTGGTATAGCTCAGATAACTATCTGTATACAACAAACCCCCTGTTTTCGATGGCAAAAACGGTGGTTGCAGTAACGAAGTTTGCTATGAGTGAAGGAAAATTTGTTAGTTTTAAATGAAAAATGATCAGGTATAATAACTTCCTTGTCTTGTTTTTATCAGTCTTTATATGCATAGCATTTTTTCGATAGTGCTGCATGTGCAGGGATATTCCGATCATGATCCTTTTGAAATACTTAAAAACATATTCAGTATTCCGGTGATCATTAGTTTTAGCGTGCTTGTTTTAAGCAACTTAGCCAACCGTATAATGGGCATTGTGGCTGTCGCAAAAAACAATACAGTGTCTGACGGAGAAAAAACCCTTTGGATAGTTGGCTTTGTCTTGCTGAGTTTTATTACATCAATTGTTTTTTTAATTATGGCAAAGGGTAAAGGTTTTGCTGAATAGGTTTATACCTTTCTTCACCATAATGTCACTTTCCTTTCCTGTAATGTCTGGTCGAATAGTATGGTGGGCGGCCACCGGTATTGCGGCTTGACAGCATAAGATTTACTAACCACTACCAGGGAATTTACCAATCATTTCATTCGCCGCGGCGGATTTAAAAGCCTGAAGGGCTGACAGGATTATAGATTAAAAGATGTGCTATCTGAATAACCGGAGAAGCGGTGATATATTTTATAAGCTTAGCCTTACGCCTATACGCCATAGGCGATATCCCTGCTGCCGCTCAAACACGAGGCTAAGAAACATTCACAGGAAAAAAGCTTTACATATTATTTTACTTTCCTGAATTTTAAAGGCTATACATTTACGGCGAAGTCGAAAAGCACTCTTTCAGGCTTTCGGTCTTACCGACTTTCGTACTAAAAACATAATATGAAGCATTTACCATTGAATCCGCAATTGTTTGTTGAAAACCGCAAACGGTTTATAAAAGAAATGAAGCCAAACAGCATTGCCATTTTTAACAGCAATGATGAAGTGCCGAGTAATGCCGATGCGTTATACCGGTTTCAACAGAACACAAGCCTGTACTGGTTTTGCGGCATTGAACAGGAAGATGCAATGGTGATTTTATTCCCGGATAATCCAGATGAAAAGTATAGAGAAGTTTTAGTGTTGGTAAGGCCTGTTGAACTAAAAGAAAAATGGGATGGCAGAAGACTCCGTGCGAACGAAGCAACAGCATTGAACGGCATTAAGACGATTGTTTGGTTGGATAGCCTGGATGCATTGCTGCAGAAATGGGTGCATGCTGCAGATACAATTTATCTCAACACAAATGAACACGACCGCAAATCAACCGGGTATTATGCAACGCGTGATTATCGCTTTGTGCAGGAAATGAAAGAGCGTTACCCTTTGCACAATTATGAACGTGCTGCAAAAATTTTATTGGCGTTGCGCGCTATTAAAACAAAGTATGAAGTTGAAGTAATTTCAACCGCAATTGATATTACCGATAAAACTTTCCGGCGTTTACTTCAGTTCATAAAACCAGGTGTAATGGAATATGAAATTGAAGCAGAGATCATGCATGAGTTTTTACGCAACCGTGCAAAGGGCGAAGCATATGGAAGTATTATTGCAAGTGGTGATCGTGCAAGAACATTACATTATATTTTCAATAATGAAGAAACAAAAGATGGTGAATTAATATTGATGGATTTTGGCGCCGGATATGGTGGTTATGCTGCAGATCTGACGCGCACAATTCCGGTGAATGGAAAATTCACTAAGCGACAAAAAGAAGTATACAATGCATGTTTGCATTTGCATAATTATGCAAAGGGATTATTAAAACCCGGCGTTACGCTTACAGATTATCATGAGAAAGTTGGTGATGAAGCAACAAAGTTTTTTATAAAGATCGGGTTGCTTACAAAAGAAGATGTAAAGAATGAAGACAAAGAAAACCGTGCGTACAGAAAATATTTGTATCATGGCATTTCGCATCATTTGGGTTTGGATGTGCATGACCTTGGCCCTTTTACAGAGCCATTAAAAGAAGGCATGGTGTTAACAGTTGAGCCGGGTATTTATATTGAACAGGAACAAATGGGTATTCGCATTGAGAATAATGTCTGGCTTACCAAAAAAGGTAATGTTGACCTGATGAAAAACATTCCAATTGAAGCAGATGATATTGAGAAGTTAATGAAAAGACCATAGTCAATAGTCCATTGACCATAGCAAATTATATAATTAATAAATGGCGTTTAAGTTTGAGAATTTAAAAATCTGGCAGCTCTCATTAGATTTAGCTGATGATGTTGACAAACTTGCTCAAGCTTTTCCTAAACATGAACTATATGCGCTTTCAAGCCAGATTAAAAGAGCCGCAGATTCGGTATCTCTAAATATTGTTGAGGGTTCAACAGGATTATCTAATGCTGAATTCAAACGATTTTTACAAATTGCAAATCGTTCTGCACCTGAAGTTGTTGGTTGTCTTTTTTTAGCTAAAAGAAGAAGTTATATTGCCGACGAAAAATTCCAGATTTTTTATACTCAAATTGAAACCTTAGTTAGAATGATACAGGCATTAATAAATTCGCTTCGCGATTAATGCTATGGTCTATTGACTTTGGTCTATCGACTTCTACATGAAACAAATTCCAAACATCATTACATTACTTAATTTATTCTTCGGCTGTATTGCCATTGTTTATATTTTACAACCCGGGCTTGTGCCGCTATATAATTCCGGCGACCTGGCAATGATGCCTGATGTTACACAACTCGGCACTCAGTATGTAAGCATTCCCGAACAAATGTTTATGGCTTCTTTGTTTATTGGTTTAGCTGCCGTTGTTGATTTTCTGGATGGCTTTGTTGCAAGATGGATGAAAGCAACTTCCGCAATTGGTGTTCAGTTAGATTCACTGGCTGATGTGGTAAGCTTTGGCGTTGCACCATCGTTGATTATCTACCAGTTTTTACGCTTATCATTTGCGCAACAGGATAATGGCCTTGCTGTGAATACAATTTTTTTATTGCCTGCTTTTTTGGTTGCATGCGCAGGCGCTTACAGGCTGGCAAGATTCAATATTGATACATCACAAACAACTTATTTTAAAGGATTACCTATACCGGCAAATGGATTATTCGTTGCAGCGTTCCCGTTAATTTACTGGACGAACACTTACCCCGCTGTTACAAGAGTAATAATCAATCCATGGTTTTGGTATGCAATGATTATTTTACTTTCTTACCTGATGATATCAAAGATCCCGATGCTTGCACTTAAGTTTTCAAACTTCAGCATAAAAAAAATAATTCCATTTATAATTATTGCTGCTGTTGCAATTATTTCAGCATTCTTTATTCAATGGCTTGCAGTGCCATTAAGTTTTTTGCTGTACGTTATTTTATCTTTGCTCACTAAACAATCAAAACAGGTATGACATATAATGTTCAGATAAAAGTAATGTTGTTAAAAGATTTATTAGATCCGCAAGGCAAAGCTGTGCAGGCCGGGTTAACGAATTTAGGTTTTAACGGCGTGAATGATGTGCGCATCGGCAAGCACATTACTTTACAGGTTGATGCAGGCTCTGAAGAAGAAGCAAAACAAATTGCTGATGAAGCATCAAGGAAACTGCTTGCCAATCCTGTGATGGAGTTTTACGAAATTGAAGCCCTCAATCCCTAAAGGGAAGTAAACATTTCCTGAAAATTGAATAACGGAAATTTAATTTTTCACTCGTAAAGTTATGAGCATTGAGTTTAAATAAATCTCAATACTCCCCTTTAGGGGCAGGGGGCGTAGATGGGGGCATGAGTTCTTCGCTTTATCTCGTTCCCACACCTCTTGGTAATTTAAAAGATATTACACTTCGTGCGCTTGATGTTCTAAATGCTGTTGATGTTATCCTTTGCGAAGACACACGTACATCATCCAAACTGCTGCAGCATTATCAAATACAAAAACCTTTATCACCTTATCATCAACACAACGAACATAAAATCCTCAATCATTTAATAGAACAATTAAAGGCCGGTAAAACAATGGCTGTTATTACAGATGCAGGCACGCCTGGCATTTCAGACCCTGCATTTTTATTGGTGCGCGAATGTTTAAAGAACAACATTAAAGTAGAGTGTTTGCCGGGTGCAACTGCATTTGTTCCTGCACTGGTGAACAGCGGATTGCCGATTAACCGTTTTGCTTTTGAAGGGTTCCTTCCTTTAAAAAAAGGCAGGCATACTTTACTTACCCAGCTCGCAGTTGAAGAAAGAACAATGATTTTTTATGAAAGCCCTTTACGACTTGTTAAAACATTGCAGGACTTTATGCAGTACTTCGGGGAACAAAGAAAATGCAGTGTTAGCAGGGAGTTAACAAAGCTGTTCGAAGAAAATTATCAGGGAAGTTTGTACGAAGTTTGCAATCACTTCTCATCTAAAACCGTAAAAGGCGAGATCGTAATTGTAGTTGAAGGAAAGTCATGATTTCTATGAAAAGTATTTTTTCCCTATTATTTTTTTCCTGTGCTGTTTTAGTTGCCGGTGCCCAGATAAGAAAGATACCTGCAAATGTTACTGATGCTTTTACAACGCTTTACCCGCATGCTTCACATGTTGAATGGAAAGATAAATTAGAATATTTCCAGGCAAAATTTCAATTGAATGGCTGCATTATTACTGCTGAATTTTCTTCAAAAGGAGAATGGGAAAGTAGCGAACGCGAATTAAGTTTTGAGCAATTGCCAAACGAAGTGCAGACTGGATTTTTGAAAAGCAAATATGCAGAACGCCGCAAAACAGATGCCTGTGAAATTCAGCAATTAGGCAAACCCCTGCAATACCGTATCAGTGTTGAAAAATCAAGCATTCAAAAAAAGATTTTGTATTTTGATGTGAATGGAAAGCTTGTAAAAGAATCTATGGCTTTATAATATTTTTTTGCATGGCGATTTGTTTCGCATATGTAATCTTTGCATTTTTTCTATCAATAATTTATGAACCTGATGAATAACAAAATCAGAATTGCCTTATCAGTGGCTTTATTGTTTTCAGCATTTACAACATTTGCGCAGCCTGATCGCTGGCAGCAGCGCATTGCTTATAACATTAACGTGAACATGAATGTTGTAACTAACCGGTTTAAAGGTGTTGAAAAGATTGATTACTGGAACAATTCTCCTGATACATTGAACCGTGTTTTTTTTCATTTATACTGGAATGCATTTCAGCCAAACAGTATGATGGATGTGCGCAGCCGTGAATTAGGTAAAATAGAATTAGGAACAGATAGAAATGGCAATACTGTGTATGATTGGGACGAAAGGGTTAAAGACAGGATTCAACATTTGCAACCGAATGAAATTGGTTATGACAGCACTGATTATGTAAAACTGAACGGTGTTGCGCAAAAATTAATTTATCATGAAACTATATTGGAAGTTGATTTAATAAAACCGCTGTTACCACATTCAAAAAACAGTTTTGAAGTTTCGTTCAGTTGCCAGGTGCCTTTACAGGTAAGAAGAAGTGGCCGTGATAATGCTGAAGGCATTCGTTACAGCATGAGCCAGTGGTACCCGAAAATGGTTGAATATGATTATCGCGGATGGAATGCCAACCCATACATAGCAAGAGAATTTTATGGTGTATGGGGAGATTATAATGTGAACATCACTATTGATAAGAATTATATGCTTGCGGGTTCGGGCACTATTCAAAATCCAAATGAAGTGGGTTACGGGTACGGCAACTCACAACTCACTACTCGTAACTCAACGCTCACCTGGAAATTCGCTGCACAGAATGTGCATGATTTTGTTTGGGCTGCAGATACAGCTTATACAATGATCAAAAAACAAATTCCCAATGGGCCTTTGTTTTATTTCGTGTACAAAAAAGTTGATTCATTACAGGCAAGCTGGGAAAATCTTGCCAATGCAATTGAGAAGGCATATCCATTCATAGCAAAAACCTTTGGCGCATATCCATATAAAAATTATTCATTCATACAAGGTGGTGATGGAGGCATGGAATATCCTAATGCAACATTGATTAAAAATGCAAGCCAGGGTTCTGCCATTCACGAATTTATGCATAGCTGGTACCAGGGCATGATGGGCACTAATGAAAGTTTATATCCGTGGATGGACGAAGGCTTTACCACTTATGCAGAATTAAGAACAAGCGCATGGTTAAGAGGTGACAGCAGTTTCGCCTTTGCAAATTCATACAATTCTTATTTCAGAATTGTAAAGAGTGGAAAAGAAGAAGCGTTGACAACGCACGCAGATCATTATAATACCAATTATGCATATTCGGTTGCATCGTATTCAAAAGGTTCAATCTTTTTATCGCAACTGGGTTACATTGTTGGTGATTCTGTATTGAATAATATATTGCTCGAATATTACAGCGAGTGGAGGTTCAAACATCCTAACTCCAATGATTTTATTCGCGTAGCTGAAAAGGTAAGTGGCATTGAATTGCAATGGTATATTGAGTATTGGATAAACACTACGCGCAGTATTGATTATGCAATAGGAGATATTAATGCAGACGGAAACAACACTTCTGTTACTTTAAAAAGATTAGGTTTAATGCCAATGCCGGTAGATGTTTTGATAACATTTAAAGACGGCACACAGGAAACACATTACATTCCAATGAATCTTATGTATGGAGCAAAACCGGCAGAGAATAATATTCCAAGAATTATACATACAGAATGGAAATGGGTTGATCCTGAATACAGCTTTACTATTTCAAAACCGGTTATAAATATTAAGTCGATTGAGATTGATCCATCTCAACGCATGGCCGATGTAAACAAGGTGAACAATAAAATAATTGTTCCTTAATTTTTTTAACAAATGCATAAAGCAACTGTTGTAGATTGTTTTCGTATCTAACAGCATTAATATCAAAAGCAAACTGCTTCAATTATAACTTTATCTAATGCGTTTAATAGCTTTTTTTTAATTTGGGATAGATCAAGTATGAAGTTACTTTTGTGCGCTTTGTAGAAAATAAAACAACTTAAGAATGTTTCAAACTGCTTCACGTAATTATGCTTTTTTCCTGGCACTACTTTTTATTCTTGCGAATCTTACCTCCTGCAAAGTGCAAAGGACAGCATACTTTCAAGACGTTCCTGATTCAGCTACCACTAAAAAGATTTTACAAACCATCCCTCCTGTACAATCTGCTGTTGTTCGTCCGGACGATGTTTTGAATATTACAATTCAGACACTCGATCCAAATGCCAACAGTATCCTCAACCAGGGTAACCTTCCTGTAAACTCAGGCGCTGTTACCAATTCAAACAACAGTAACTCTTCAACGCAGGCAATCATCTCCGGCTATCTTGTAAATAAAGATGGCTATGTGCATTTGCCTTATGTGGGTGATTTATTGGTGAAAGGATTATCAACCGACCAGGTTAAAGAACTTGTTGCACAGAAAATATCTGTGTATTTCAAGGACCCTGTTGTAAACGTAAGGTTTACTAATTTTAAGATAACTGTATTGGGCGAAGTAAGAAACCCTTCAACCTTTCTTTTCCCTAATGAGAATCCCACAATCTTTGATGCATTGGGTTTGGCCGGTGATATAACTATTTCCGGAAGACGCGATAATGTAATGCTGATAAGAAGCGATGACGAAGGAAAGAGAGATGTGGTAAGGCTTAATTTGGACAGCACAACAGCACTTACATCGCCTTATTTTTATCTCAAACCTAATGATGTTTTATATGTTGAACCAACAGAAGACAGGGTTGCGAGCGAAAGTGCTTACAGAACAAAAGATATAGCAGTTATTGCTGCTGCGCTTTCTTTGATGGTGGTTATTGTAGCCCGCATCATTCAATAATATAAATGCCAATATTTAATAAAGGCAGAAATTAACTAAAATCTAAACTGGAGGTTTTATATGCAGGATGTTAATAGTAACAATAGTGAATTTGCAGTAAGTGCCAGGCAACAGGATGTTGATATAAAATTCCTGTTCGCAAAAGTTTTTGGAAACTGGTATTGGTACCTGTTTACTGTGGTTATCTTAAGTATAATTGGTTTGTTGGTTTATTTATATGTAGCCCCGCACTATACAGTAACAGGCAGGGTAATGGTAACCGGTTATAACCCACAGGGCAAAGCCGTTTCAGGTACAGATGAATCTACCGTATTGCAGAACCTGGGTACTATGTTTTCTTCTCCCAATTCGGTAAGCAATGAAATGGAAATCATGCACTCAAGAACATTGGTTGAAAAAACAGTGCGCGACCTTCAGCTGAATGTAACTTACTGGGCACAGGGCCCTATACGCTATGACGAATCTTATGTGAATTCACCATTTTTTATAAAAGAACTTACATTAAAAAATATAACGTCGCCTATTGAATACGATGTAAGAGTAATTGATGGTGGTGATAAGGTTCATTTTGAAGATGAAGAGACTGACAGCACTTTTACAATGGCATTCGGCGATACTATTCATACGTATTATGGAAGCTGGGTGTTGGTACGCAATCCTAATGTAACAGAAAAAAATCCTAAGCATACATTAGGCATGGTAATAAACAGCTGGGCTCAAACGCTCTACACTTACATGTCGTATATTGAGGCAACCAACATAAACGAATATGTAAACATTATTGATTTAAGCATCAGCGGTATCACCCCACAGAAAAATGAAGATTTGCTTAAATACCTCATCAACCTGTATGTTCAGGCTGATATAGATGATCATAACAGGATTGCGGATAGCACTATTGCATTTATTAATAACAGGCTTGAAAGTGTATCACAATCGCTTACTTCGGTTGATAAGGATATAGAAAGCTTTAAAAAAGCAAATAAGCTCACAGATCTTACCAATGATGCAAATGAATTGCTTCAAACAAGTACAACTGTAAACCAGAGCATGCAGGATAAGCAGGTGCAGTACAGGGTTGTTGATGACCTGGAAAATTATTTATCAAATGCAGATAACAATACGCGTGTAATGCCAACTACAGCGCCTATTTCAGATCCTGCTTTTGTACAAACACTGGATAAATATAATTCGCTTGAATTACAGCGCCAGTCGCAGTTACAAACTTCAACTGAAGCTAATCCAAACATAAAAAGTATTGACATACAGCTTGGCCAGTTACGTGGTGATTTGTTGAGCATGTTAAGAACGTATAAGAAGGGTTTGAATACAGAGCAGAATGATTTGGTGTCACGTAACTCGGAAATGCAGGGTTCTATTGAAAAAGTACCTACGCAGCAACGCACCTATCTTGACTTTACCCGTCAGCAAAATGTATTGCAGGGTTTGTATTCATACTTGTTGGAAACACGTGAACAAACAGCAGTTTCCAAATCAAACAGCCTTACAGATGTACGTATAATTGATGAGCCGATAAGAGCGCCGTTACCTTATTTCCCAAGCATTATTATTATTGTTGCGGCAATAATTTTCTTAGGATTATTTATTCCTTCGTTAGTATTATTCCTGCGTGAATTGCTGAACAAGCGCGTGATTTCTGCGGATGATATAAACAATGCTACCAACGTTCCTGTCGTTGCTAATATCAGTCATACTAAGTCTAAAAAAGGAGAGAAGCTTGTTATTTCCAAAGACACACGTACAGAAGTTTCAGAGCAATTCAGAACATTAAGAACAAACCTGCAATTCCTTATGCCTGATGCTTCTGAAAAAGTAATGCTCATTACTTCAAGTATGGGTGGTGAAGGAAAATCTTTTGTACTGCTTAACCTGGCTTCAGCAATTGCAATTTCAGGTAAGAAAGTTTTGATAATGGAGCTTGACCTTCGCAAACCGAATATCTATCCGAAACTAAATGTGAACGATTCAATCGGTTTTTCAAATTATGTGATCTCTGATATAAAAGCAGCGGATATTGTTCAGCCAACAGATGTTCATCCGAACCTTTATTTTGTTGGGCCTGGTACTATTCCTCCAAATCCTTCAGAGCTTTTAGCGTCTCAAAATAAAGTTGAGCAGTTGTTCAATGATGTAAGAAATAAGTTTGATTATATATTAGTAGACAGCGCGCCGATTGGCCTGGTAACTGATGCTTTATTACTCAGTAAGTATACTGATATGGTGTTGTACATTGTTCGCCAGCGTTATACTTATAAAAAACAGATCAATCTTATACAAGGCATTGCAAACGATAAACGCTTCAGGAAAATTAATATCATTCTTAATGATGTAAAACAATTACCTGGATATGCAAGCCGTTATGGCGGCAAAAATGCCCATGGTTATTACAGTGATGAAAAGAGATCAGTTTTTTCAAGAATTTTCGGTAAGAAAAGAAGATCAGAAACTATTTAATATTTAAAATTGTGAGCTGTGCCATAATACGCGCTTTCCGCAGTATTATGGCACATGCATTATTACACGTTTTGATTTTTTGATGCATGGTTAAAAAAAGACAGGTTGTACAATCAGGTGCCTGGCAAATGCTGAATGTATGCGTAAAAATATTTTCGCAGTTCGCATATTTTGCTATCATGGCCAGGTTACTATCAAAGGCAGAGCTTGGTATTTTCGCCATTCTTAATTCATTCATGAATTTTGGAAACATGCTTGGCGATGGCGGTATGGGTGATGCTTTGGTACAACGCAAAGACATTGAAAAGCAGCATATAAATGCGGCTTTTTATATGAGCAATATGCTTGCTGTAATTATCTATGCTATTATTTTTTTAGCAGCACCATGGATTGCTGAATTTTATAAAGAACCGGTACTTACTTCCTCACTGCGCATACTAAGTATCATTTTTGTTTTTGCTGCTGTGTATTCACCTTCTTTTGCATTACTGCAGAGAAAATTTGCATTCAAAAAAATATTCGTAGCAGATGGAGTAACGCTGCTTATATCAAATGTTATTGGTGTTATACTTGCCTATTATGGTTATGGAATAATGTCGCTTGTATATTCGCAGCTTTTCAATTTTGGCGGTGAGTTGATTGTTTTATTATACTATGAAAGAATTCCTTTAAAGCTTGGCTTTAAAAAGCAACACTGGAAAGATTTGATTGGCTATGGCAGCGGTTTAACGCTCATTCGTTTTAATACATATATCGTAAACTTCGGAATTATACTTGAGGTAGGAAAGCTTGTTTCAGCAGCAGTGCTGGGTGTGTTTGACAGAAGCTTTCGTATAATGAATATTCCGCAACGTTTTTTATACGATATGGTGCAGCGTGTAATGATGCCCGCTATGGTAAAAAAGAATGACGGGCAGAAAGGCACTTTTAATGTGTTTGCAAGAACGCTTTCACTAATAATATCAGGGTTGCTTCCGCTTACTGTTTTTTTTGATTTTGTTCAGCAGGCAGATCGTACTGATATTTCTTGGAAAGAAATGGTTGGATGCAGTACCGCTGCTCCAGATATTTTTTCTTAATCTTCCTTTGCGCACAACTGCAAGCCTTGGTGATACACTTATGCGTGTGCACGGATATATAAAACTAAATCTTGTAAGAAAGGTTCAGAGTTCTGTTATTATTTGTGCATTAATTTATATTGGTTATTTAACAAGCGGGTTTTTTATCGAGAATTCTGCGCCCGGCGGAAAAGATAATATCCCGCAGCTATACGGTATGGGCTGGGGTATTTTTATTTCAACATTTATTTCTTACTTAATGATGATGGCCATTATAAGGAAAAGAATATTTCCTGAAGACTGGAAAAAGCTTGTATTTAAGCCATACTACAACGGAGCTGTTTTAACTGTTTGCGGTGTTCTGCCTTGCTTTGCTGCATATTATGGGATACATTTTTTTATAAAAGATGAAGTAATTGCGTTTACAGTGTTGTGCAGTATTGCCTCGCTTGTTGGGGCTTATCTCTTCATTAAAAAACCAAAATTGCTCGGAAGCGATATAGCATATATACAAGGTGATCTTTTGCAAATGTTTTCGAAGAAGAAAAAGAAGAAGGGAAATAAAGAAGCAAGAGCAATCGCTGAGCAAACAGAAGATACCGTTTAGTTAAACTGAATTTCAACAAATGTTATCTGCATTAACTTTAATAATTTTGAACTGATAAAGCGCATAGGTTATGTATTACCAAATTTCAGGCAATGCAATAAGAAACAATGAAGAATCTTTCATAAAGACCAACGACGTTGTTTTTGTTGCTATCATGACAGTGATAAGTGCTACATTATATTTCTGTCTTGCAGAATCTACATCCATTTACCTGGTAATGATCGCTATACCTTTATGCCTTTACGATCGCTCTTTTGTTTTTCCCATGTTGCTTACCATCGCGCTTTGCCAGGGCGCTTTTGAAGAAGCGGAAGTAACTACAACAGGCGCCACGCAAACCACGGATTTCTCTGAATCACTTATCCTTGCGGCAGTTTCGCCAATGCTGTTGTATGATCTTACACGTGATAAAATAAGCAGGGTTGCACCATACAGGTTTATTATCTTCTACGTTATATTCCTCTTTTTCATTTTTCAAGGTGTAATTATTTATTATCAATATCCTCAAAATTACCAGAGCCTTATACAAATTCATGCAAAATGGTCACCTGTACTGCATTCTATAATGAAGTCCATTAAAGTGGTCTTTTATATTTTCTATGTACGTGTGCTTATGAACAATCCCGTCCAGAAAAATCTTCGAACGCTTGAGGTCACGCGGCGGTTTGTTCCTTTTGTGTTGATCGTACTTGGCATAAATCTTTTACTGAATGGCCGGGCGCAAAGTGGTGCGGGTTACCAGGATACTTTGCAAATGGGAGATGCGCATCATGGAAGCTATACCACGCAGCTTTGCGCACTTTCCATCTATTGTTACATAACATTTTTTAAGGAAAAAGTATCACTTGCTACAAGAGGTTTTGCTTTAGCCGCCATTGCAGCGGTTGCTTTTGCCATCTTAGAAATGGGTTCAAGAAATGGATTGCTTTCGTTTTGCCTTATTTGTCTTTTGGGATTTATCCTGAGCATGTCAGGCAAAAGTTTAGACTATAAAACTTTATGGACTGTACTGGCATTTTGTGGAGCAGTTTTAACCGGGGCTATCGCACTTGATTCACCAACCGTGCAACGTGCTATTTATATGACGGAAGTGGAAGGCGGTGGCGACCGTGTATATTATTGGGAAGCAGGATTTAAAGCAACTGAATCTCATCCGATTTTTGGCATGGGCGGGGATGAATCTGCATCACAGGCGGCAGTAGCAAGATATGCACCGGCCGGAACCGAAGATAAAGTGATGCACAATACTTACATGGAAATGTTAGTTGAATATGGCACTTTTGGATTACTCTTCTACTTAAGCCTGTTATTCTTCACCTTCTTCTGGGGGTATAAGCTCTATAAATATGCATTGGCGAACGGAAATTTATTAATTGCCGCCACACCTATAAGTTATTTTATATTGATGGTGGGAGCATTTTTTGTGAGTGATGTTTGGGATACGTCTATCTGGTATAACCAGGCCATGATATTTGCCCTTGCTATACAATTGGTATATTACCCATATATCAGCAAGAGAAAGATTGATACGCGATCCGGCTTCGGACGATATTTTTAGATTTATGTAATTAATAAGCTATTTATTATAACGTGTGTTCGCCGGGTAAATAAATATCATTTTGTCTACCCGGTTTTCATTTCCACCACTTCTCCACAGTGCAGACAGTGTTAATTTCTCCCAGTATAATTATAACTATGTTCGCATAGAGTAAAGGCGCATACATTTTTGTGCCATTAAAAACGTTTATAGATTATTCGGTGATTAAAAGAGGATTGTTATGAAACTTAAGCAACTTGAAATAAAAGGCTTTAAAAGCTTTGCTGATAAAACCATTCTGAATTTTGATGAAGGCATTACCGGCATCATTGGCCCGAATGGTTGTGGCAAGAGCAATATTATTGATTCAATACGATGGGTTATTGGTGAACAAAAGATCTCGCAACTGCGTAGTGAGAATCTTGAAGCCCTTGTATTCAATGGCTCTAAAACCCGCTCTGCAAGCGGACTTGCAGAAGTTAGCTTAACGTTTGAGAATACAAAGAACCTGTTGCCTACAGAGTTTAATGAAGTAACAGTAACACGCCGCTTTTTTAAAAACGGTGAAAGCGAATATCGTTTGAATGATGTCTCCTGCCGCTTAAAAGACATTCATAATTTATTTCTTGATACAGGTGTCAGCAATGATAGTTACGCCATCATTGAATTGGGAATGGTGGATGATATCATTAAAGATAAAGACAACAGTCGCCGCAGAATGTTAGAGCAGGCAGCCGGCATTACAATTTATAAAACAAGAAAGAAAGAAGCAAAGCTGAAACTTGATGCAACAGAATCTGATTTGAATCGTATTGAAGACCTTTTATTCGAAATACAAAACCAGTTAAAGCTTGTTGAAAGCCAGGCGAAAAAAGCAGAGAAATATCACGAGATAAAAAAAGAATATAAACTTGTTTCAATTGAATTGGCAAAAGCTGCACTGGAAGGCTTTAATCTTACTTACAAAAATTTAAATAAACAGCAGGAAGAAGAAACAGATAAAAAGCACGCATTGGAAGCAGAGATTGCAACCGGCGATGCAGCATTGGAAAAAGAGAGAACAGATTTTATTGCTGAAGAAAAAGCCTTGCAGGAACAGCAGCATAATTTTAATGAATTGGTGCAGCAATTACGTGCAAAAGAAAATGAGAAGAACCTTGCATCGCAACGTTTGCATTATTTAAAAGAAAAAGATGCATCGCTGAAAGAGTTTTTAACGCGTGCGAACGGCCAGTTAAAAAATATTGAGGACTCCATTCAATACACGCAACTGCAGCATCAGAAAGAAGAAGAGACGTTGCAGCAACTAAAAGAAAAACTGGAAACAAGCAGAACAGAAACTGATGCAAAAAGAAGTTTGCTTGATGAAAAGCGTGCATCAACAGATAAAGTGCGCAGCACACATTTGCAAACGCAACGCAAACAGTTTGATGCAGAAAAGAAAGTTGCAGTTGCAGAAACATCAGTGCATAATCTTCAGCGCAGCATTTATCAGATTGAACAGGAGCAGCAAAATCGCGATGTGCAGATAAAGCAATTGGAAAATGAAGTTTCGATAAAAGCAAATGCACTTGAAGAAAAACAATTGTCGCTTCAGCAACTAAAAGAACAACACGAATTAACGCGTCAGCAAATTTTGCAAACACAAGGCGAGCTTGAAACTTTGCGTGCAAAGCTTACAGAAGAAAATCGCAAACTTGATGCAAAACGCAATGAGCATGATTTGCTGAAAAGCCTGGTTGATTCAATGGAAGGTTATCCTGAAAGTGTAAAATTTTTACATAAGAATGCTGAATGGAATACACATGCGCCCATACTTTCAGACATTATTTATGTGCAGCAGGAATATAGAACAGCATTGGAAAATGTATTATCGCCATATCTTAATTATTACATTGTAAATAATTTGGAAGAAGGCTTGCATGCAGTTGATTTATTGGATAAAAGCAAAAAAGGCAAAGCCAATTTTTTATTGCTTGATAAGATTTCAAACGTTAATGTTGATGCGCATCAACCTGAACATACACTTAAAGCTATAGATGTAATTGAAGTGGATGAGCAATATAAAAAGCTTGCTGAATATTTACTCGGCAATGTATTCATTGCAGAGAATGATGAAGCACTGGCAAACAGCAACGGCGCTGTTGTGCTGGAACGCAATGGTAAATATGTAAAAGGAAAATACAGTTTAACCGGTGGAAGTGTTGGCTTGTTTGAAGGTAAAAGAATCGGTCGCGCAAAGAATTTGGAAAAGCTGCGCGAAGACATTGCTGCACAGGAAAAAATTGTGAACGAATTAAAAGCAGGCATTCAAAAAAAACACAACGAGGTTATTGGTTATAATGAACAGTTGAAAGAGAATTTGATTCGCCAGACAGAAACTGAAATCAATCAGCTAACAAATAATCTTTTTGCTGCGCGTAATAAAATGGAGAACCTGCAAAACATGCAGAACAATGCTGCGCATAATCTTGACGATATGCAAGGCCGTTTGCAAAATGAACAGGAAGCCATTGCAACATTGCGCGATGAATTGTCAACTTTCAATGAAGAATTAGCAGCAACTACTGCAGCAATTAAAGAAGCAGAAGAAGCATATAAAAATGCAGAGCAGGATTACAGAACAGCTTCCGGAAATTTTAATGAAACCAATATTGCTTTTACGCGTTTGCAAACAAAACTTTCTGCCTTGCAACAGGAAGTGAATTATAAACAAACGCAATTGAAAGATTTGCATGCACAGATCGAACAAAACAAAACACAAGCTGCAGAAGTTGTAACACAAATAACAGAAAGTTCTGCAACGTTAACTTCAACAGAAGAAGCAGTGCATACTTTGTTGCATACAAAAAATGTTGAAGAGAAAAAACTGAACGAAGCAGATGCAGCATATTACAATCACCGCAATGCTTTGCAGGAAAAGGAAAGCGAGCTTCGTCATAAAACAAAGAGTAAAGAAATTGTTGACCAGTTATTGAATGAAATAAAAGATAAGCTGAGTGAATTAAAGCTCAATCTTGCGGGCATGCGCGAGCGCTTGCATGTTGAGTTTAAAATTGACCTTGATGATATTTTAGATGAGCCACGCACTTCGTCATCAACAAGCGAAGAATTGCAGGCATCTTCAGATAAAATGCGTAAGCGTTTGGAAAATATTGGTGAAGTAAACCCGACCGCTATTGAAGCTTTTGTTGAAATGAAAAAACGGTATGAATTTATTCTTGAACAAAAGCAGGATTTGGTAGCAGCAAAAGAAAGTTTGTTGCAAACAATTGAAGAAGTAGAAGCAACAGCCAACCAGCAATTTCTTGATACATTTAATAAGGTGCGTGAAAATTTTCAACGCGTATTTAAAGCATTGTTTACTGAAGAAGATACGGCAGATCTCATTCTTGAAAACCCTGATAACCTCGCAGAAACAAGCATTGATGTAGTTGCAAAACCTAAAGGCAAAAGGCCTTCGAGCATAACGCAATTAAGTGGCGGTGAAAAAACATTAACGGCAACTGCATTGTTGTTTGCAATCTATCTTATTAAACCTGCGCCATTCTGCATACTCGATGAAGTAGATGCACCATTGGATGATGCAAATGTTGGCAAGTTTACCAACATGATTCAGCAATTCAGTGATAATTCACAGTTCATTATTGTAACACACAATAAAACAACCATGAGCACTGTTGATGTTATTTACGGTGTAACGATGCAGGAACCCGGCGTAAGTA
>Ga0206973_1036_pt1 | contig 38423 bp, 24 predicted proteins | sample Alteio_BWOrgHeat_83_FD_152927 | JGI IMG/M metagenome (GOLD analysis project Ga0206973, IMG submission 152927) | Enriched cells from forest soil in Barre Woods Harvard Forest LTER site, Petersham, Massachusetts, United States -... | ecosystem: Environmental > Terrestrial > Soil > Temperate forest >...
AATAGAGTACACCAATATTGGTGACTTATATAAAGCCATTGAAGATTATAAAACTGCTTTAACGTATTATACTGAAGCTTTTAAAACCAGGGAAAGAGCATATCTTACTGTATCGGATTATACAATATATGCTGAATTATTCAGCCTTACTAACAAATTTGATTCTGCAATATTTTATTATAATTTGATTGACACAGCAAAAGCTACAACAGGAGATTTGCATATATTCCTTGTAAGTAAAGGCGAATATTTCCTGTTACAAAAAAAATATGATAACGCTCTTGCGTATTTTCAAAATGAGCTTGTAATTAACCGGCAATTAAATGAACCTAATGAAACTGCGCGTACATTAATTGATATTGCACAAACTTATGCCGGTAAAAAAAGTGTCATTGCAGCTTTAGAATATGCAAGGCAGGGATTGAACCTGGCATTGCAACTCAAATCCAGGCAATACATACTTATGGCTTATAAAACTTTATCTTCTTTGTATGATGAACAGCACAACACAGATAGCGCTTATTTCTATTACAGAAAATATGTAGATATAAATAATACAGTATTGAGTGACCAGATAAAATTAAACCTCGCTGCTTTTAATTTTGAACAAAAAATTTCACTCCTAAACAATGAAGAACAATTACAGCAACAACAGCTTACGCATTCATCACAACAAAAACTTTTTCTTATCCTCGGCATAATATCTGTTTTCATATCAGGTTTCATTGTTGTACGGAATGTTTCATTAAAAAGAAAAAATGAAAAGAATCTTCGTGAGATAGCTGAAAGTGAATTGCAATTGCAAAAGTTGCAAAGTAAGCAACAGATATCAGAGCTTGAAATGCAGGCATTGCGTTCTCAAATGAACCCGCATTTCATTTTTAATTGCCTCAGTTCAATTAATCGTTTTATACTAAAGAATGAAACAGAGGCCGCCTCCGATTATCTTACAAAATTCTCAAGGTTAATAAGGATGGTACTAAATAATTCAAAGCAGGAATTTATTTCATTGGGAGATGAACTGGAAATGCTGCGGCTATATCTTGACCTTGAACAATTACGTTTTAAAAACGCATTTGAATACAATATCATTTGCATGAATGAAACAGATGCAGATAATATTTTTATTCCACCATTGATTTTACAACCCTTTACTGAAAACGCCATCTGGCATGGTTTGATGCATAAGCAAGGTCACGGCCATCTTGAAATAGAATTAAATCCCAACTCGAAATATGCTACTTCAATATATTTTTTGTTATTTGTGTGGCTATACCATTGCAATGATTCTTTTGCCAGTTGCTCTATTGCAGGGAAGTTACTAATACGATTTAAAAAAGCTGCCTTTTGAAAAAGTGCTACTGCAATACCATGAATATAATTTATTTGTTTTGATTCCCGATAGCTTAGATTCAAGTAATATTCCATTGAATCCAAATTATTTACATACGAATAATTGGCGATGATTTCAGTAATGCAGTCTATTCTTGCCGTATCATGCAATAAAGACAATACTTTTTTAAGGCTGTCAATTTCTCTTTGCTGAGATAACGCATCAGAGAAAATGAGAAGCGCAAAAATGCTTACTGCAAATAATCTTGGCATAATAAATAAGATGCATACTAAACTACTGCCAATTAAACTTCTCTTCTATAATTATTTAGCCGTTTACAGTTATTAATGACGGTTGAATGTTTTGAATGAGTAACCTGCATATACAAACACCTCATATTGTGTGTTAGTTAATCATTCATTTCAGCAAACTATCATTCAATCCTGTTAACCAATCATTCCTGCTTCTCTTTCAATTAACTGGAGAATAATTTCACTCCTGTTTATTATTATTTATAATAACCCAAAAAACAAAAATTATGAAAACACTATTTACCAAAAACCTTGTTGTAATAATTACTATTTTTTTTACAACAGCAGCAAATGCACAAAACATTTTTCCATCAACAGGCAGAGCAGGTATTTACACAACAAGCCCTGCTTCTTCTTTACAGGTAAAAGGCGGCGCACGCATCGGCACTGCTGCCAACTATTTAAATGTTGATAGTGCAACCGGCAACTTATCGTTTGTTGGCACATCTGCATACCAGGTTGCCGGCAATAAATATGCATTTCAATACACAGGCAATCCCAACTATGGTTTATTCTTTAATTCATCCGCAGTGCAATATGAATTTAGAAACGGAAGCGCTTCGCCTGTGTTTAGCATAAATGCTAACACAGGCAATGGAGTATTAAACGGAACACTTAAAATTGGAGCATATACTTTACCCTCAACAGACGGAGCGAATGGAAGAGTTCTAAAAACAAATGGAAGTGGTGCAGTAAGCTGGGGTATTGACAGCAATACTACTTACTCTGCTGGTGCAGGCCTTAGCCTTAGCGGTACAACGTTTACCAATACAGCGCCTGATAAAACTGTAACACTCATGGGTTCCGGTGCCACAACAGTTAGTGGAACCTATCCTAGTTTCACCATATCATCTCCTTCTTACAATTACGATATACTTACCTACCCATACAATACCGGTGTCGGCAACAGTGCATTACATTCCTTAAATCCAAATGGCTCTGTAATAAACAATACAGGAGTGGGAATTTTTTCTTTAACCGCAGATACTTCCGGTTATAATAATACGGGAACCGGCGCTTATGCCCTTTTTTCCAATACAACCGGATATGATAATACAGCAACAGGGAAAGATGCAATGAATGGAACCATTTCCGGTCATGATAATACTGCTGATGGAGTGGGAGCCCTTTTGCAAAATTATGGTGGAAACTATAATACTGCAGTTGGTGCGGGTTCTGCCGCCAGCATGGGGTATAGTACCTACAATACGGCTGTTGGTGATGATGCTCTTTCTTATGTTACTGGTAATAGTAATAGTGCAAATGGTGCTTACAGTTTGTATGGATTTAATAATGGTTCTGGTTCCACCGGATCTGACAATACAGCCAGCGGTTATGAATCGCTTTATGCCATCTCTTCAGGGAACTATAATACGGCTAATGGTGTTGTATCGCTTTATAATAACACAACCGGGTTTTATAACACGGCTGCAGGAATGTATTCATTGTATGACAACACAACTGGTGCTTATAATACAGGTATTGGTTTATTAGCTGATGTTAATAGCGGAGGATATAATTATTCTACTGCTGTAGGTGTTGGCGCTACTATTACTGCAAGTAATCAAATTCGTATTGGAAGTATAGGCAGCACATCCGGATATGACCCTGTTTCCATTGGTGGTGTAGTTGGCTGGTCAACACTTTCAGATGGCAGGGTTAAAAAGAATATTAAAGAAAATGTTCCGGGCCTTGCTTTTATCAATAAGCTGAAACCCATTACCTATAACATAGATAATGATGCAATTAATAAAATTGTTCAGCGTCCGGCAATAAAAGATAAAGATGGAAAAACAACGCAGCCTTCTGCAGATGAAATAGCTACCCGCAAAACGGAAGAACAAATAGTGCACACAGGTTTTATAGCACAGGATGTTGAGAAAGCAGCCAAGAGTTTGAACTATGATTTTAGTGGTGTTGATGCTGCAAAAAACAGCAAAGATTTATATGGATTGCGCTATGCTGAATTTGTAGTTCCGCTTGTAAAAGCAGTGCAGGAACTTTCTGCACAAAATGATTCATTGCAAAATCAAATCAATGAATTAAAAGCAATGATCACTCCGAACCAGTCAACAATTAGCAATCAATCGGCAGTTGTTTTAACCGATGCTTCATCACTGCAGCAAAACGTTCCTAATCCTTTTACCAATACAACTTCTATTGGTTATTCGCTTCCGCAAAAATTTAATAAAGCACAAATTTTGATTACGGATAAAAATTGTGCAACACTAAAAGCAATAAATATTTCAGGAAGTGGAAAAGGCAATTTAACGGTAAATGCATCAACACTCGCTTCAGGCGCTTATCAATATTCTTTAATTGTTGATGGAAGATTGATTGATACAAAACAAATGGTGCTTGCAAAATAAAATCATAAACAGAATTATACTGAAACCAAAAAAGATTTCTGTTGTAAAATAATTTCCTAACTACTGAAATATTCCCCGGGCCACTTTTTATCCATTAACAATCAAAATTTATAAACTATGAAAAGGTTTTTAAATGAATTCAACAGGCATGCAATATATCGCATCCTGTTTTGTATGATTTTTTTAAGCGTTAGCTTTTTTGCCTGTAAAAAAACTGAAACACCTGTTTTGCAAAGCAATGAAAACAGCAGTAACTTACAGTTAAACAACAATGCATCGCAGTTTTCATCTGAAGTAATAGACAAATGGATCACGATGCAGCTTCGCCTGGATCGTGATGCTGTTGGTATTGCAAATGTTGCTTTTTCCAGGTACTATGCTTATTCAGGTGTGGCGGCTTTTGCAGCGCTGGGCCCGGGCACGCAGGTTGGTAGCTCCTTCAGTGAAAAACTAAGAACATTAATCAGCATGCCGCAGACGGATAAATCTGCACTGTTTTATTTGCCGGCAAGCGTAAATACCGCGCTGGCTTTTATGAACAGGAATATGTATACAACAGCAACTGCTGCTGATACAGCAGCCATTGATTCTTTAGAAACTGCCTTGAATAATTCTTTTATTTCCCAAACAAATCCTGAAGTATTGGCTTTATCAAATGCTTATGGAAAAGAAGTGGCAACTGGTGTGTTCAACTGGTCTGAAACAGATGGTTATAAGCATGCGAGTGATCCATATATACCGCCTATTGGCCCTGGTTTATGGGTGCCCAAGCCACCTTCCTACGCGCCTGCCAGTACGCCTTATTGGGGCAATAACAGGCCGATCATATCAGGAGATATTGATAACACGCAACCTGGCGCTCCCATTGCTTACTCAGAAACCCCCGGCTCGCCATTTTATCAAATGGTAAACCAGTTGTATCAGCAATCACATCACCTGACACCTGATGATTCAGCACAGGCATTTTTTTGGAGAGATATACCGGGTGTAAGCTCACCAGGCCACTGGCTGAGTATTCTTCAACAGGTAATACAACAAACCAATAGCCATCTTGATAAAGCTGCCTTTGCGTATGCGCTTACAGGTACATGTTTAAGTGATGCTTGCATTAGTTGCTGGAAAACAAAATATCAGTACAACTTGTTGCGCCCGGTTACTTACATACGCAATGTAATAAAAGACACAACATGGAATGCAGTGATCACCACACCTGCACATCCTGAATATTCATGCGCACACTGTGTGCTTTCTGCTGCAACTGCAGATGCACTTACAGAAATCTTTGGAAATATCGGAAGCTTTACCGACCATACTTATGATTACCTGGGCTTTGCCCCAAGAACGTATAGTTCATTTAATGCCATTGCTGACGAAGCAGGCCATTCAAGATTTTATGGCGGTATCCATTATAAACCTTCCATTGATACAGGATTATTACAGGGAAGAAAAGTATCTGCCAATATTTTGCGGATGCTGAATTTGCATTGAACAAGGATCAGTAAACAAATAATTATTACATAACAAGAATAGCAAAACATTCGAAGCGAAGGTTCATTAACTGCAGATGCAGCAACACTTGCATCAGGCGCTTATCAATATTCATTAATTATTGATGGAAGATTGATTGATACAAAACAGATGGTGTTAGCGAGGTAAGATTAGAGTAGTTCAAATATCTCTTATTTAATACTTAACTCAATTTATAAATCCCTGCTTAAACAGGCGGGGATTTTAATTATGTATTCTTCCGTAACACTTTCAACTCGCATATTCATCAGCTTACGGAAAACTATTTTCATATAAAACAGATAAATTTTTTGCCATTTTTCAATGTATTCCTTATCTTAACGTAGCTGAAATTCCCTGTAAAGGCAACCTGCAAAAAAATAAAAAAACCACCCGTTTTAGTAACCCTTATAGAGACCTTACAGAGACCTTATACAGACCTTATACAGACCTTATAGAGACTTTAATTGCTATCAAAGCGCTGTCAAAGCGCAGGCAACTTGCGGGCAAAAGGCAGGGAACAATATAGATAAGTCTGTACAACCACTACATAAAAGGCCTTTTGCTAATAAGCTGAATTGATTCATATTCAATAATACGTTTTACATTAAATCATTTTGAAATCAGTTTATTAGAATTTCTCCTTATTTTGAGCGCTCATAAATGTAATTTGCTCTAACGAAAACCAATAGCATGAATCAGCCAGCCATTGCAACAGGAAAACATCCACGCGCTTTATATGTTTGTTTTTTTACCGAAATGTGGGAACGTTTTGGCTACTATTTAATGATAGGAATTTTCTTTTTGTATCTCACAGATACGGTTGGCCATGGTGGCCGCGGAATGGATAACACTTCAGCTATAAGTATTGTAGGTACTTATGTTGCATTAATTTATTTAACACCTTTTCTTGGCGGCCTGATCGCAGATAGAGTGCTTGGTTATACGAAATCAATTTTTCTTGGCGGCGCTTTGTTAGCGCTAGGGTATTTTTTAATTGCATTGAATGGCAGCGATGCAGTAATGTATGCGGGTTTGTTTTCTGCTATTGTCGGCAACGGGTTTTTTAAACCAAACATCAGCACATTATTAGGCAATATTTATAATCGTCCTGATCTTAAACCTAAAAAAGATATTGCTTACAATATCTTTTATATGGGCATCAATATCGGTGCATTCTTTTGCAATTTCGTAGCAGCATATTTACATAATAAATACCAGGATAATAATGGCTGGGGCATTGCATTTTCTGCTGCAGGTTTTGGAATGGTGTTGGGTTTAATATGGTTTGCATTTGGATTGAAACATGTAAAACATGCAGATGTTATTAAACCCGCTCAGGAAGGCGATATGCCGATCTCACAAATCTTTTTAAAAGTGTTTTTGCCTGCAATGATTGCAGGCGCTATCGGCTGGTTTATTCCCGGAAATATTTTAGGTTCAGATTCCAATGATGCTTTCATTTTTGCCTGTGTTCCTATCATCATTTTTTATTTCAGCTTATGGTATAAAGCTACAGGTTTTGAAAAAAAGCGCATCAGCACTTTATTGATCTTATTTGGTGTGTCTATAATCTTCTGGAATATTTACAATCAAAACTCTACAGCATTAACAATATGGGCACAAACATATACAGATCGTGAAGCGCCAAAAGCTATTCAGCCTGCATTAAAACCATTTGGATTCCTGGAATCAGTAAATACAAACCCAACAGAGATTCCGGTTGTTGATGAACAATTTCGCCCACAATCAGATGCAAATGGGAAAGTATTGACGAAGCAGGGAACTGACCTGTATTTTCAGAATTTACCAAAAGATAAATACCCACCTGAAGGGCAAGATCTAAAGTTGATCTCAACAGAGATCTATCAATCAGTCAATCCATTCTGGATTATTGTTCTAACGCCAATTGTAGTGGCTTTTTTTGCGTGGCGGCAACGAATCGGTAAAACATTATCAACGCCAAGCAAATTTGCATGGGGAACATTGATCGCGGGTCTATCATCTGTTGTAATGGTAGCAGCATGTTTGGTCACCAACATTTATTTTAATAAAGTTTCAAGCTGGTGGATAGTCAGCAGCTATGGTGTGTTTACTATAAGCGAGTTATTTGTAAGTCCTGTTGGTTTATCATTAACATCAAAAGTTGCACCGCGAAGATTAACTGCTTTGATGATGGGCGGATGGTTTATCACCACATCATTAGGCGGGAAAATTTCAGGCATACTTGCTGGCTTCTGGGATAAGTTTGATAACAAGGCTGTATTCTTTGGCATCAGTGCAGTTGCGGCAATTGTTGCCTGCTTTTTATTATTGCCATTGACCAAACGTTTAAATACAATTGTAGAAGAAGCCGCCGCATCTGATGATTAAACTAATTTTTGATTTTATATTTAAAGCGATGTTACTTACATCGCTTTTTTAATTTCTTTACTTTTCACTTTTAACTTGAAATAATGTCCGAACCAACACAATTCAAACCATTTGTTTCGCCGGAAACAAACATGAAAGAATTCACAGTTAAATCAGTGGTGATGGGTTGTATCATGGGTTGCTTATTTGGTGCAGCCAATGTGTACCTCGCATTAAAAGCAGGACTGACTGTAAGTGCTTCTATTCCCATTGCGGTTATTGCCATTACCATCGGAAGAAAATTATTAAAGACAACGATTCTTGAAAATAACATCATTCAAACAACAGGCTCTGCAAGTGAAAGTATTGCAAGCGGTGTGGCATTCACACTGCCTGGGTTCTTGTTTTTATCAATGGTAGATAATAAAAGTGTTGGCGCTGATTTTTTTAATTACATCACCATTTTAATACTCGCAATTTTTGGTGGTTTATTGGGAACATTAATGATGATTCCTTTACGCCGTTCGTTGATCGTGAAAGAACATGCAACACTCCCCTATCCTGAAGGCACAGCGTGTGCAGCTGTTTTAAAAGCCGGTGAAAAAGGTGGCGATATTGCAAAGACTGCATTTATTGGTTTAGGTGTTGCTATGTTGTATGCATTTTTACAAAGAGTACTGCATATTATTTCTGAAGTGCCTGAGTACACAACCAAACTTACCAATAAATATTTTCCTGCGGCAAAGATTAGTGGTGAGATCACGCCTGAATATTTGGGTGTTGGTTATATCATAGGCCCGCGCATTGCAGGTTCATTGGTTGCAGGTGGTGTGTTAAGCTGGCTGGTGTTTAACCCATTGCTTGCAACGTTAATTCATGATCAAACTATCATTGCTTCGCAATTAATAAAGCTGGGTTATTTAAAAGATTTGAATACTGCAGGCGGACCGGGTGGATGGAATCCTGCAACACATTTGTTTGATGATACATCAGACGCGCTTTATCGTGCTTATGTTCGCCAGATTGGTGCAGGCGCTGTTGCTGCCGGCGGGTTTATTACATTGATGAAAACAATTCCAACCATCATTTCATCATTCAAAGAAAGCATTGGTTCTATTAAAGATCGCAAAGCAGGCAACACACAACTACGCACAGAAAAAGATCTCAATTTAAAAGTTGTTTTGTTTGGAAGCATTGCGTTGATCTTATTAATGGCTTTCATTCCAATGATACCGGGCGATTCAATCGGAAGTAAATTATTGTTAGGCGTTTTAGTGGTGATATTCGGAGCATTCTTCGTTACTGTTTCATCACGCATTGTTGGTATCATTGGCTCAAGCAACAACCCGATCAGCGGTATGACAATAGCAACAGTAATGAGCACATGCCTTGTGTTTATCGGCATTGGATGGAGTGGCAAAACATATGAACCAATGGTGCTGGTTGTTGGCGGAATGATCTGCATTGCTGCAGCAAATGCGGGCGCAACATCGCAGGATTTAAAGACAGGTTTTTTAGTTGGCGCAACGCCGCGCAATCAACAGTTGGCTTTATTTATCGGTGCTATCGTTTCATCATTGGTAATTGGCGTTACTATAAAAATCCTGGATAAACCAACGGCAGATATGATAGCGCAGGGTTATACACATGCTATCGGCACAGATAAATTTCCAGGGCCACAGGCAACATTAATGGCAACGTTAATTAAAGGCATTTTATCATTCAATCTTGACTGGCAGTTTGTATTTGTTGGTGTTGCTTTGGCGGTTGTGATGGAGCTATGCGGCGTTAACTCATTAAGTTTTGCAGTGGGCGCTTATTTGCCTTTGAGTACAACACTGCCTATATTTTGTGGCGGAGCTATTCGCGCAGTTGTTGACTGGCGTAGGAAAAAGAAAGGTGAGGTTATTGCCGAAGATGATCTGGGGAAAGGCAATTTATTTGCAACAGGTTTGGTAGCAGGCGGAGCACTCGCTGGTGTGGTAGTTGCTTTGTTAACTGCGGGCAGTGAAAATATTGCAACAGCATTGGAGAAAGTTAATCTTGAGCCTTCACTTGAAAATGGTTTAGGGAAGTATACATATGATTTGCTTGGCGTAATTGCATTCGCCTTGATGGGATTAATTTTATACAGAACGGCAATGAAGAAACATGATGAGATATGATTCGATAATATAAATCGAAGACTATTACATAGAACTGCTAAGCCCGGAGACTTAGCAGTTCAAATACAAATGCAGCATTAATCAAGTATCATTTTAAAAATCATACAGCACATTAAAACCAAAAGTGTTGAACTTGGTTTCTTCCAATCCCTTTTTATAAAATAAACCGATCGTTAAACCATGATCGCCCCAGCTTTCATTTGCAGAACCAATGCGCACACCACCGCGAACCAATGGCCCGTATGTTGAACCATCAAAATTAGAATACTGGCTTCCGGTTATACTTACATGATAATACCCGAAGCCAACGCCAAAATATCCGCCAAAATAATTAGAGATTTCACTGGTTGATTTAAAGCCAAGATTATAATCAACCACAAGTGGAAGATCAAATGCAAACGATACGCCGGCATCATCTCCATACATATTGGAGGCAATGCCGATTCCTGCACCAATGGGTGCACCAACACTTACAGATGAATTCTCATTTTCAATAAAATTATAGCGCGGAAAATAGGTAATGTTTGTTTGCATCATTGAAAAGCTTGAAGTTTCACCGGGCGTTGTAACAGTACCTGATAAAACAGAGATGGTTCCGCCAACGCTGTGCATAAATTCCTGCGAAAAACAGTTTTGATCAATACAAAGAATTACAAAAAGGAGTACAACAGGTCTTTTGAACATGATAGATGGTTTTGGGGATTAAAAAAATTGTAAGGATTATAGTTAGTTTGGTTTATTGCCGCCAAATATATTTATTCATTTATACATCAAAAAGTAATTTATAAAATTTACCTGCTGTCACCTTTCGGAAACATTACTTTGGCAGGTTCTTTTAATAATGCCGTCAATACTTTTTTTATAAGATTAGATCGGATAGCCGAAGATTTTTTTGGATCAACTAAATACACAAGTAATATTTCAACCCACGTATTTGCATTGATGCGGATGTTTACAAAAGGATATTCTTTTATTTCAATTTCATCAACAGGCGTTTCCTTTATTAATGAGCGTAACTCTTTTACATGCATTGCTGTCTCAGGATCGAGTTCCTTTTTGGCAACATCACGCATAGTATTTTCTATCCAATCCAAATCACTATCATAAGCCACATGAAACGGAATTTCATTCCAGATATATGGAAACTTTTGCCATGAATAATTATACACCTGGTATTGAAAAACCATGCTGTTGGGAAAGCGTATCAGCCTTCCGCTTGGCAAATCATTTGTCATATAGTTCCCTGCAAATTCCCATAAGGTTGTATCAAAATAATTTATCTCAACAACATCACCGGTGAAATCTGAAACCTGTATTCTGTCTCCAACTTTATATGGTACGCGCAATACAATATAAAACCAACCAATTAAAGAGGCGATCGGTGTTTGTAAAGCAAAGCCAAGCAATAAAGAGATCAACCCAAGTGAAACAGCGGCGGTATACCAGTTAGAATTCAAAAAAGATATAAATACAAAAATTATGATCACAAAACTTATAAGTCTTATCAGCCTTGTAACATTGTATAAAATTGCTTTTGTATGAGAACGTTTTGCAGCAATGCCTTGTATTATTCTTGAAAGTATCAACACACCAAAACCACATGCAGCAGCTAGTAAAAGGCTAAGCACAGTTTTGCGGTAAGTACCAATTACATCAAAAGTTTTTAATCGAAGTATAAAATATAAAAGCAGGCATATAATTGCAAACAAAAGGTAACTGCCGATCCACAACTTTTGTTTTGTTTTATTATGCAAATTTTTAACTTCCTGTTTTTCTTCTTCAGTTGATTGAGCAGTCTTAATATCCATAAGCAATAAGTTGCAAAGCCTGTACCATGCTGCTACGGAAAAGCTAACCTTTACATTAAAAATTTTATTGGTATGAAATTAGTTTACATTTCTACATTAAAAATTTACATACATTTTGAAGAAAGTAATAATTGTTGCAGTTTCAATAATTGCCATACTTATAATTGGTGGTTATTTTTATTTAAAGATTCGCAAGAGCAAAGATTTTGAGCCGCTGATAAAAGCCAAGCTGCAGCAATTGGTAAGAGATGCTTCAGATAGTTTATATGTATTGAATATTGATAAAATTGAAGTGGATGTTGTGGGCGCTAAATTAAAAGTGCACAATGCAACACTTTCAATAGATTCTTCAAGACTGAGTTTTTTACTTGCCAGTGGCAGGGCTCCAGAAGATATTTTTAAAGCATCTTTATCAGATCTTGATATTGATGGGCTTGATATAAGTGATCTATTGAATAAAAAAGATATTGACCTTAATACACTTGCACTTAATAATCCTACGCTCGAAATTTATCATCCGGTAAATAAACGCGATACCATTATTATTAATGATACCACTACATTGTATTCACGCATACAAAAAAGCCTTGGCCATTTTTCTTTGAAACAGCTATCTGTTTCAAACATGAATTTCATTGATCACAATCTTCAGCAAGAGAAGGAGAAACTCACCACATTCAAAAATGTTTCACTTAAGTTTAATGATATAGAAATAGATTCCACAACTCAATTCGATACAACAAGATTTTTGTATGCAAAACATGCTGCTATTTATTTGCCGGACTATAGTTATCACACACCCGACAGTTTATATTTTATAAAAGCAGATACAATAATTGTGCATGCTTCAGAAAAATTAATAGATATACGCGGCCTTGCTTTAACACCACGCTACAGTAAACAGGATTTTGGTAAGCAGCTTAAATCTTATAAAGACCGTTACGATATAAAATTCGCAAATGCGTCTTTTAATGATGTTGATTGGTATCGTTTGTTTCTAGGCGAAGGATTTATATCCAAACAGGCAATATTTAGTGATGGAACAATGGAAGTGTTTGCGGACAAAAATATTTCCCCGTCTCCTAAATCAAAGATTGGCAACTACCCTCACCAGTTATTAATGCGGTTAAATTTCCCGGTTGTGATTGATACAGTATTCATCAAAAATTTTAAGTTCACCTATAGGGAACTTAGTCAGAAAACGCAAAAGACAGGAGAAATTACATGGACGGATATTAATGCACGGATAACAAATGTTACCAATGTAAAAGAGAAAATTGCAGTCAATAAATTAGTAACTGTTACTGCTCAAAGCAAACTGTATGATGAAGGCAGTTTTAATGTTGTATTCAACTTCGATCTTACAAAAGTTGAGTCAGGAAATTTCACCGTTGATATTAATCTTGGGCCAATGGATGGAAAAATTCTTAATCAGGCTACGCAGACATTAGGATTATTTGAAGTGAACAGCATTTCAATTAAAAAATTAACGGCACATATAATTGCAAACAACAATAGTGCACGCAGTTCTGTTTTGTTTATATATGACGATCTTAAAATAACCGCTCTTAAAAAAGATGATGACGATCCAAAACATCTAAAGAAAAGAAAATTTCTCAGCTTCGTTGCAAATACATTCATTATAAACAAATCAAATAAAATAGATGATGCGCAACCCGAATATATTTCCTACCAGAGAGATCCTCATCGTTCATTTTTCTCTCTTATCTGGAAGTCTTTATTAAAAGGAATTAAAGGCACTGCATCATAAACATTAATATTATTCAAAAAATATTTCTATAATTTTTGCAATAGTTTATATAATTAGTTTTTGGGCAATATTTTTGTAAATCATACCCGATTGCTGTAAATAATTGTCCGTATCGATTATAAATTTTAAAAAAACAATAATGAATCAAGTCCGTTTTCTTTTAGTTGATGACGATGAAGATGATATTTCTGTATTTCAGGAAGTATTGGAAGATATAACTCCTTCGATTCTTCTTACATGTGCAGGCGATGGAACAGAAGCTCTCAAATTGCTGAAACATGAACAAACCAAATTGCCCGATATTATTTTTTTAGATCTTAATATGCCACTCATGGGTGGCAAAGAATGTCTTTCTGAATTAAAAAAAGATCCGCAGTTAAAACGTATACCTGTTATAATGTATACAACATCATCTCAGTCAAAAGATATTGAAGAAACAATGCTAAGAGGCGCTATTTGTTTTATAACCAAACCAACAAGCCTTAGTGAATTAAAACATATCCTTTCTTCTATTTGTAAGAATGTACACAGCAACCTCGAAAAATGTTTGCGCACATTAAGTGATACATCAGGTACATTTATTGTATGTTGATTAGATGCTTTTACTTTTCGTTTAAGCAAGCCAACATATTTCTCAGGTAAAATAATTGTTCCACTTTAATGATACTTATAGTAGATGATAAAAAAGAAAATTTGTTCTCTTTAAAAACCTTGCTACAGTTGAACCTGTATGAAGCAGATACTGCTGCATCGGGCGAAGAAGCGTTGAAAAAAATTCTCAAAAATGAATACGAGCTCATCATTCTTGATGTGCAAATGCCGGGAATGGATGGATATGAAGTAGCAGAAAATATTACCGGTTACAGTAAGTCAAAAGATATACCCATCATCTTTCTTTCAGCAGTTAATATTGATAAACGCTTTGTTACAAAAGGTTATAATTCCGGCGGTGTTGATTATATAACCAAGCCTTTTGATCCGGATTTGCTTTTATTAAAGATCAAAACATTTACAAAATTATATAAGCAAACAAAAGAGCTGAATGATATTAAATTAAACCTTGAACAGAAAGTTGAAAAGAGAACAGAGGAGTTACAGCATGCGAATAAAGAACTGGAAACAAGTAATGCGGAATTGCAACAGTATGCTTTTATAGCTTCGCACGATCTACAGGAACCTTTGAGAAAAATTATAACATTTAGCCAGATATTAAAAGAACGTTTTACTGCCAACAAAGAAGCATCTCAATATATAAACAGAGTAATTACTTCATCGGAAAGAATGAGAACGCTTATAAATGATTTGCTTGATTATTCAAAACTTTCTGTTACACCTGAGTTTATCAAAACACCTTTAAATCTTGTAATCCAGGATACAATTACAGATCTTGAAATTTCAATAAAAGAAGCCGGCGGAAAAATTGTGGTAGATCAATTACCATCAGTAAAAATTATACCTGAACAAATGCGGCAGGTGTTTCAAAATATAATAAGCAATGCTGTTAAATTTTCAAAGCCCGGCATTCCTCCGTTTATAAAAATATGGAGTGATTATACAAACGAAAAATCAACCGAGAGCGAACCTTCATCCAAAGGAACTTATTGCAGAATTTATATTTGCGATAACGGCATTGGTTTTAATGAACAATATCTTGATAAAATTTTTGCCATGTTTCAACGCTTGCATGCAAGAGCAGAATATGAAGGCACCGGCATTGGTCTAAGCATTGTAAAAAAAATAATTGAAAAACATGATGGCCTTGTAACAGCAAAAAGTGAAGAAGGTAATGGTGCCACCTTTATTATAGTTCTACCCATAAAATAAAAGCAAATTTCTTAGCTGTTTTATGTTCTAAATTAAATGTATGAATTCTTCTTTCAAACGAAATCTTCTCATCTTATATGGAATCTCTTTTGCATTGTTGATAATTAGCGCTGTTGCTTCTTATTCAAGCATCACTAATTTATTAGACAGTCAAAAAAGTGTTGAACATACAAACCTTGTTCTGAATAAACTTGACAGTGTTATTTCTGTTTTGAAAGATGCTGAAACAGGGCAGCGAGGATTTTTGCTTACGGGCTCTGAAGAATTTCTTGACCCTTATAATGGTTCATTGCCAAAAGCATACAGGTTAATTTCAGAAATAAAAGATCTAACAAAAGATGATGCGCTACAACAAAAAAGTTGCACGCAATTATACAATGATATTTCGTTGCGGCTAACGAGTTTGCAAACGCGCATTGATGATAAACGCAAAGGTATTTCGCCTACCATACAGCAACTGGAGATTGGTAAAGCTTACATGGATAGTGCACGCATAATTGTTATTATGATGAGCCAGCGTGAAAAAGATAAGCTTGAAGCACGCACAGTAAGCCTTAATAAATTTGCTGCTTCCACACCGGCCCTCATTGTAATTGCTTCACTGCTATCTCTCATCGTTGCTGTTGTTTCTTTTTTAAGAGTATCAAGCGATTTTGAAAAACGAACAAAACTTCAGGAAGAGCTTATTGAAAAAGAGAAAGAAATAACAAAGCGGTTAAACCTGGTACACAATATTGCTGAAAAGATTTCTGCAGGCGATTATAAAACAAGAGTTGATGATGAAGGCAAAGATGCGCTGGGTTATATTTCAGGTTCATTGAATAAGATGGCAGAATCGCTTGATTATTCGTTCACCAATCTTTCGCACAATGAATGGATGCAAACAGGCATTGCCGGTTTAAATGATAAAATGCTTGGAGAAAAAAATCTAAGCACGCTTACTTACGGTATCGTAAATTATATAAGCGCTTATATAAAAGCGCCGGTTGCTGCGTTTTATCTTCTTGAAAACGATGAGCAGCTTGTTTTATCATCAGGCATTGCACTTGATGAAAGTAAAGTGAAAAAAGCAATCAGGTTAGGTGAAGGTCTTGCCGGTGAAAGCGCTTTAAGCGGTAAAGAAATTTTATTGCAGGATATTGATGAAACAGATCTTATTATATCTTTTTCATCAGGCGGTATTAAACCTAAAGCAATAATTGCTTTCCCTGTTTTTTATGAGAGAAAATTGAAAGGTGTACTTGAAATAGGTTCGCTTAAAAATTTTGATGATGTTACAAAACATTTTTTGCATGGCTGTGCTTACAATATAGGCCTGGCCATTCACAGTGCACGCGATCATGAACGCCTGCAGGAGTTACTTTCAGAAACACAGTCGCAAAGTGAAGAACTGCAATCACAACATGAAGAATTAGAAAACATCAATGCTGAGTTGGAAGTGCAGGCTGAAAAATTGCAGGCTTCTGAAGAGGAACTGCGTGTACAGCAGGAAGAGTTGCAGCAATCGAATATGGAGCTTGAAGAAAGAAGCCGTTTGCTTGAAGAAAAAAATGAATTGATACTTGAACGCAATCTTGAAATTCAGGCAAAAGCCGAACAACTTGCTATAAGTACAAAATATAAATCTGAGTTTCTTGCAAACATGTCTCATGAATTAAGAACACCGCTTAATTCTATTTTATTATTATCAAGATTGCTTACTGAAAATCATACAAAAAATTTAACCAACGACCAGATTGAATATGCACAGGTAATTCAAAATTCTGGCAATGGATTATTAACGTTGATAAATGAGATACTTGACATCTCCAAAATAGAATCGGGCAAGATGGACCTTGATTATAGTGATGTATACATCGAAAGCCTGGTAAAGGAGATCAAAAATCTTTTTGAACCTGTAGCTAAAGACAAAGACATCACCTTCAACATAAAAAAAGACGATTCTGTTAAACAGCTTATTGAAACAGACCGTTTGAGATTAGAACAAATTTTACGCAACCTTATTTCAAATGCATTGAAGTTTACAAAACAGGGTAGCGTTAATCTTGATATTAGTGCTAATGACAATACTATTTCTTTTACAGTAAAAGATACAGGTATTGGCGTTCCAAAAGAAAAGATCGATATCATTTTCGAAGCGTTTCAACAGGCAGATGGCTCAACAAAACGGCAGTACGGTGGCACAGGGCTCGGCCTTTCAATAAGCCGTGAACTTGCAAAACTTTTGGGCGGAGAAATACGTGCAAAAAGCGAAGAAGGAAAAGGCAGCGAGTTCATTCTTACAATACCTGTAAAGAAAAATTCAACATTTATGCCGGATGAAAGCAAAGCAGTTTCAGACTTTACAAATAAACCGTCAAATGCAAATATTTCAGCATCAAAAAAAACAGAGGCAAAATATATTTCAGATATTATTCCTGCAGCTATTCCTGATGATCGTGATAATATTAATCCCGGCGATAAAATAATTTTAATTATTGAAGACGATACCGGTTTTGCAAAATCGTTGCTTGATTTTACAAGGAAAAAAAATTATAAAGGCATTGTTGCAGTACGTGGTGATGAAGGAGTTGAACTGGCAAAACAATTTCATCCGCATGGTATTTTGCTCGACATACAATTGCCTGTAAAAAGCGGATGGCAGGTTATGGATGAACTTAAAGCCGATCGGGAAACAAAACCTATCCCGGTGCACATGATGTCTTCATATGAAACCAAGAGCAAAAGCCTTTCAGCAGGTGCTGTAGATTTTATAAGCAAGCCTCTTGCATTTGAAAAAATGAGTCTCATATTTCAAAAGATAGAAGATGCATTAAGCAGGCTGCCAAAAAAAGTTCTGATCGTTGAAGAAAACCCTATGCACGCAAAAGCATTGTCTTATTTTCTTGAAAGTTTTAATGTTACTGCTGAAATTAAAAATACAGTAACCGATGGCATCAAGGCATTGAATGAAGACAAAGTAGACTGCGTTATATTAGATATGGGTATTCCAACACAAAATTCTTATGACGCATTGGAGGAAGTAAGAAAAACATCCGGCCTTGAAAATCTTCCTATTATAATTTTTACAGGAAAAAATTTAAGTCATGCTGAAGAAATGCGCATTAAGCAATATGCAGATTCTATTGTTGTAAAAACCGCGCATTCTTATCAACGCATTTTAGATGAAGTTTCTTTGTTTCTGCATTTGGTAGAAGAAAATAAAAGGGATGCAAAATCGCCGAGATATAAACGCGCTGTTGCATTAACCGAAGTATTAAAAGGCAAAACAGTTTTAATCGCTGATGACGATGTGCGCAATATATTTTCTCTAACAAAATCATTGGAGAATTATGGCATGAATGTGATCTCAGCAATTGATGGCAGAGATGCACTAAAACAACTTGAAGAACATAAAAAAGTAGATATTATTTTGATGGATATGATGATGCCTGAAATGGATGGTTATGAAAGCACACGCCGCATTCGCGAAAATCCTAAATACAAAAATTTACCGGTGATTGCAGTAACAGCAAAAGCAATGATGGGTGACAGGGAGAAATGTATAAATGCAGGCGCTTCTGATTATATAACAAAACCTGTTGATGCAGACCAGTTAATCTCTTTATTAAGAGTGTGGTTGTATGCATGATGCATTAATTCAATCTGTTCATCATACCCAACTTGATTGGGCACCTCATTATTAAAGTGTTTGAATAAAAGTTTATAATGAGATTTACAGGGAATTTATCGATAAAATTTCCTGCTTGATAAATTAATTCATCGCAAATTTATTCAACTCTTCACCAGGTAAAGCTTTCTTATTTACCAAAACAGAAATGGTATTAATAGCGAAGTAAGGGATGCTTACATAAATGTATCCTTTATACGGGCCAACTTCACCCCATGAATTCTTCACAATAAAATATTCTTTACCATGTTCATCTTTTGCAATGCCTGTTATCAGCATCAGATGGTCATCCTGTGTAACCTGTTCATCAAACAACTGCTGTCTTATTTGCTGTGTATATGTTGGCTCTGTAAATGCAGGAAAACTTGTTGAATCACTTGCATTGGTCGTCCACAAAGCAACACCCGTGCGCTGACGAAAACCAATGTTGCTTACATCAGCATCCCATGTTACAGTATAACCACTTTGCAAACATTGTTTAACTGTATTTATCATTTCATCAAGCGGAACATTGTAATAAGAATTGCTGTTATAATTATCGGGCACTTCCATTGCAAAAGATGAATAAAAAGGATGATGCGTAAACGATGTTAGGCCAATAAAATCTGCAGGCTTTTCAGTTATATATTCCGCAGCAAAACTTTTTGGCGTATAATGTTTTCCGTTGTAATCAAACTCTGCCGGAGGCTGGCCAATATAACTCTGCAATATGCTGATGAAACCTTTTTTCCAACTTGTATCTACAACATCAGGATTTGCAGCAAGTACACTATCGAGATAAGTTTTTAAAACATCCTGCATTTTATAATCATGCCCCATCACAACATCGTTGCCAACGCCAGGATAAATTTCCTGTGGCATTGCGCCGTAATTAGCAACAGCATTCAACATATCCTGCCCGAGGCCACCTTCCGCAAAACGTGTGTTGCCCCGGCGACGAATATATTTTTCTGCTTTATCAATATATAAATTGTAAACAGTAAAACTTTCAGAAAGATCCATTGAAGGTTTGTTCTGCATCAGCAATTCACTTTCCATCATTCCCGTTGAAGAAAAACACCAACACGTTCCTGAATGGCCCTGGTTTTTAACGGGCGTTGCCGCATTATTTTTAATTACAGTAAACTGTGTTTGCGCCTGTGTAAGTAAAACGCTCATCATCAAAACAAGAACAACAATAATCTTTTGCATAAGTGATAAATTTTGAAAAAACAGCGAGAACTATTTGAGTTATTTATTTGGTTACTGGCAAATCAAGAATGGCATCACGGTTGTGTCACTCCAGTTTGCTTGTCCCGAGAGCAAAGCGATTCGGGATACTGCATACTTTCAGGCATCTCCGGTTTCCTGTTCATACGACGTTTATGACCATAAAATCTCAAACAACTCCCGTGCGGCTAAAATAAAGAATACTGTTATGCGATTAAAGATATTTGAAACTCAATAACAAATATTTTTACTATGTGCCTCTAAGTTAGTTTGTGCGGTAAATCTTTTAAACACCACATCTTCCCGAACACATGCACTGGGCGCTATCTTCATCAATACATAAGGTTGATGCAACAACTGCAAACAATAATGACAAAGGCTTTAACGGGCAGAAGAGGAGAGTCAAAATTCCCAAACAGGTATTTTGTAGGTATTAAACAGATATCAATACCAGTTTAAAGAGAAATCAAAAAGATACAAAAGATAGACAGTGAACGTCTTTTGTACCTCTTTAATCCCTCTTTGATCCCTTTTTGGTACCTCTTTTACTTCTTTTTTATATACTTTTAGTAGGTATTAAACAATATCTTGTTCCCTATTTTAAGTATGCCCGGTTAATCGCACAAGAGATTAAAGAATATGAAATAAATACAGCAGTAACTTTACACGAATGTTGGCAACTGATGCGTGATAATTATCTGGAAAACTTTATCATTTAATTTCAAAAGCAAACCTTTCTTTTGCATTTTGAAAATACTTTCAAAAAAATGTCTGACACACAACAATCTGCCTTTCTTCTCTTACAGGACGGAACTTTTTTTCAGGGAAAAGCTTTTGGTAAAATTGGAACCGCAACCGGCGAAATTTGTTTTAATACCGGCATGACCGGTTACCAGGAAGTTTTTACCGACCCAAGTTATTACGGCCAGGTACTTATAATGAACAACGTTCACATTGGCAATTACGGCGTAAATAAAATTGACCAGGAAAGTAAAAGCGTAAAGATCCGCGCATTGATAGGTCGCAATCTTGAAGATAAATATTCACGTTACAAGGCAACAGACAGCCTTGATGCATATCTTAAAAGCAATGATATCGTTGCTATTGAAGGCATTGATACACGCTCGCTGGTTGCACATATAAGAAGCCGCGGCGCTATGAACTGCATCATCTCGTCTGAAATAACAGATAAAAAAATTTTACAGGAAGAATTAGATAAAGTGCCCGATATGGATGGCCTTGAACTGGCTTCTGTTGTTAGCACTAAAGAAGTGTATGAAGTGGGCGATACCAATGCACCGTTAAAAATTGCGGTGATGGATTATGGTGTAAAACAAAACATACTTACATCGCTTGCAGAAAGAGGCGCTTACTTAAAAGTGTTTCCCGCAAAAACTCCGTTGAATGAAATAAAAGCTTTTAATGCTGATGGTTATTTTATTTCAAACGGCCCAGGAGATCCTGCAGCAATGCCTTATGCTGTCGAAACAGTAAAAGAATTGCTGAATGAAAACAAACCATTGTTCGGCATTTGCCTCGGCCATCAGTTACTTGCTTTGGCAAATGATATTCCTACATTTAAAATGCATCACGGGCACAGAGGCTTAAATCATCCGGTAAAAAATCTTATTAATAACCGTTGTGAGATCACTACACAAAATCATGGCTTCGGCGTAAATCCTGAAGCAGTGAAAAATAACAGCGAGATAGAAATTACACATGTAAACCTGAATGATGAAAGCATTGAAGGCATCCGCATGAAAAACAAGCCTGCATTCAGTGTACAATATCATCCGGAAAGCACGCCCGGTCCGCACGACAGCCGTTATCTTTTTGATGAGTTTATAGAAATGCTGCGCTGATAGTTCAATCACATTCATTCAAAATATTATTGAGCCTGGATTAATGCAATATTAATTCAGGCTGAATTTTTGTTATGATTAATGCCAGTCATAGTCATTCAATTTTATGCTTGCCAACTGTGGCACATTGCTTATAATTTTTCACTTTAAATACATACTATGAAAAGCATTTCCACATTTTTTTTATTGCTTTTATGCATACCATTCACGCAAGCTCAACAATTTAATCTTGTACAATTTTCTTCCGGCTTTTCAAATATGATTGGACTTGAAAATTCCGGCGACGATCGTTTGTTTGTTATAGAACAGGAAGGAAAAATTTTTATTGTTGATTCAACAGGGGCAAAAACTGCAACGCCGTTTCTTGATATAACAGACCGCGTTCATTTCAAAGGTGAACAAGGTTTGCTCGGTCTTGCATTCGATCCTTCTTATTCAACCAATGGTTACTTTTTTGTAAACTATATTAATAAAGCAGGCAATACACAGATATCGAGATTCAGGGTTTCAAACAATCCGAATGTTGCTAATAAAAATTCAGAGAAATTTATTATCAATATAACACAAACTTACAATGATCATAAAGCTGGCTGCACCAGGTTTGGCCCTGATGGGTATTTATATATCGCTATGGGCGATGGCGACAGGGAAGGCGATCCTGACAGCTATTCACAAAACCCAATGCTTTTACTGGGCAAGATGTTGCGCATTGACGTGCACAGCGGCAGTGCATCGTATAAAATTCCACCTGATAATCCTTTTGTCGATTCTGCTAACTATAAACCTGAAATATGGGATCTTGGTTTGCGTAATCCCTGGCGCTGGAGTTTTGATGCATTAACCGGGCAAATGTTTATTGGAGATGTTGGACAGGATTCATTGGAAGAAGTTGATGTGGAAGCAAAAGATGCAGGCGGAAATAACTATGGATGGCGTTGCTATGAAGGAACAATTCCTTTTGATACAGCAGGATGTAAACCGAAGAAGAATTATGTTCTTCCGAAGTATGAATATTCACATGTAGATACCTCAGGCGGCGATTGTTGCATCATCGGTGGTTTTGTTTACAGAGGCACAAAGTATCCATCGTTGTATGGTAAATATATTTTCACTGATTATTGCAGTGGCTTGTTCCGGTTGTTATACAAGCAAGGTGGAAACAGCAGGGTGCAGACTGTTTACGATGGCAGTAACAGTTCATACACTTGCTTTGGCGAAAGTGCGAACAATGAACTCTATGTATGCAATGAAATTAATGGCACAATTTATCACATAACTTATGGCACTGTACAAAGCAATATAGCAACAGGCGAAAAAGTTGGGTTGAATAATTTCACGTTCGCTCCCAATCCTGCAAAAAATAATATTACCATCACTTACAACTCAAATAAAACAGAGCAGGTTGCCATAAAAGTTTCAGGCATTTTAGGTCAGCAGGTTTATACTGTTTCCAAAACGGCAAATAAAGGATCAAACATTTGGAACATCAATCTGAATATTCGCGGAGGTAATTATTATCTAAGCATTGCAAACGCTTCAGGCAGTGTTATTACACAGAACCTGCAGGTTCAATAAATAATAAACAATCAACAAATAATAAAGCCATCATTATTGCAATGATGGCTTTATTGCGTATCAACCTATTTGTTGTTTTATTTTTGACAGATGAATCGCATTGAAAAATTACAGGAGCTACTACAAAAAATGCCGGATGATAATTTCTTAAGGCATGCGCTCGCACTGGAATACATTAAACTTGGCAATGACGATGATGCAAAAGTTTTGTTTGAAAATATTTTAAATGCTTCACCGGATTATGTTGGTTCTTATTATCATCTTGGAAAATTGTTAGAAAGGCAAAGCGAAACAACAGCAGCAATTGAATGGTATGAAAAAGGAATGGCCGCAGCTAAGAAAGCAAATGATCAACATGCATATAATGAACTGCAGGCAGCTTATGAAGATATTGTTTATTAACTTTTGAAAGTGCATATACGGTAAAGCATCGCTTGTAACGATGCTGAAATTATTATTGAAATGTATTATTAAATATTGGTGGGCAATAATACATAGCCGTCTTCAATACTGAAGAAGCGTTTAATTGCATTTAAGAACTTTTTCATAAAATAAAATTGTGTATATATGATATAATGCAATTCAAAAAATTTAATCGTTCACTATTAAAATCACGTTAAACACAAAATATATCACGTGGCACATTTCAAAAACAAGTAATTATCTTTAGTTACATCTATTTAAAATTAAAAGTTGTTAATCATGAAAAAATCTCTGTTGCTATTTATTCTACCGCTTGTATTCAGCAGCTTTACTATTGTTAATACCAGTGAATTAACTAACGCTGAAAGAAAATTTGCAGTTGACCATTTAAATAAAACACGTGCAGATTTAATTGCTTCAGTACAAGGCTTATCAGAAGCGCAGTTAAACTTTAAGCCTGCACCTGATCGTTGGTCTGTTTTGGAATGTGTGAAGCACATAACATTAGCATCGCAAGGTTTATTCGCATTTGTTCAGCATACAGCAAAAACACCTAACGACAGCAACTTTAAATCCGGTGTTACAGACAGTATGTTTATTGCTATGGTTGAAGACAGGTCGCATAAAGCACAAGCGCCTGAGCCATTTAAACCTGTTCATTCTCCTTATAAAAACTTAACTGAAACATTAAAGGCTTTTAATGCAGGGAGAGACAGCCTGATCAATTATGTACAAACAACAAACGATGATCTGCGCAATCACATTGCTTCTATGCCCTTTGGAAAAGTAGATGCATACCAGTTGATACTTTTAATTTCAGCACATACCAATCGCCATATGCAACAGCTAAATGAAGTAAAAGCTGATCCAAACTTTCCAAAACAATAATTGGATTCAAGATACACAGTTCAAGGTTCAGGAAACAAAATTGAAGACTCAAATGCAGATTTAAATTGAATGTTGAATCTTGTACCCTGAATCTTGTGTCTTGAGTCTTTTACTTTAGCCTTTGGCATAATTCTTTGAATATAATTCATATGCCATCTTCCGTTAATAAAAGTATACGTACGCTTATTAAAAAAGGCGAAGCAACGCCATTTCCTTCCAACATCTCTCCCATGCTTGCAACACTTGTTGATAAACCTTTTGATGAAGAAGGCTGGTTGTATGAAGTAAAATGGGATGGTTACCGCACTGTTGTTTATTTGAATAAAGGCGAGATTGAAATGCGTTCGCGTAACAATAAATCTTTCAATGAAAAATTTTACTCGGTTTACAATGCATTAAAACAATGGAAGATCAACGTTGTTGCAGATGGAGAAATAGTTGTGTTGAATGATAAAGGCATTTCAGATTTTGGCAATCTGCAAAACTGGCGCAGCGAAGCAGATGGGGAATTGGTGCTGTATCTTTTTGATGTGTTATGGCTTGATGGTTATAACCTGATGAACCTGTCTTTGATTGAACGGAAAGAAATATTAAACAGCATTACTCCTTCTTCAAACATTATTCGCATAAGCGAAAGCTTTAACACCGGCGCTACTGATTTTTTTAAAGCCGCAAAAAAAATAAATCTCGAAGGCATTGTTGCAAAAAGAGCCGACAGTATTTATGCGCCCGAAAGACGCAGTAAAGATTGGCTTAAAATAAAAACAGGCAAACGGCAGGAAGTTATTATTGGCGGATTTACCAATAATGAAGGCAGCAACAAACCTTTCAGCGCTTTATTAGTTGGTGTAAATAATAACGGAAGATTGATGTACACTGGCAAGATCGGAACAGGCTTTTCCATTAAACAGCAAAAAGAAATGATGCAGCAATTTAAGCCGTTAATCAACAATAAAATTCCTTTTGATCATGAGCCTGATATTAACAAGCCTTCGCGCTTTCGCCCTGATCCTCCGAGAGCAACTGCAACATGGTTAAAGCCTCAGCTTGTTTGCGAAGTAACGTATGCAGAAATTACTGCTGATGGTGTTATGCGCCACCCGTCATTTGAAGGAATGCGTGTTGATAAAAATGCAGAAGATATCAATCTTGAAAAAGAAAAACCGGTTGAAGATGTAGTGCATCAAACAAGATCATCTTCAATAAAAAACATCTCTAATGCAACAGTTATGAAAAAGAAAGCAGTAAAAAAATCGTCAGCAAATCTTACTTCAAAACTGATAAAAGCTCCAACAGATAAGCAACGAAAAACATTGCTAAACCCAACAGAAAAATCGCAAACAAAAACGGTTAACGGGCATAACATCACATTTAATAATCTTGATAAAATTTATTATCCTGCAATAAAAGGTCAGCGTGCAGTAAGCAAGCGTGACATCATTAATTATTATTACCAGGTTGCGCCTTATATGATTCCTTATTTAAAAGACAGGCCGGAAACCATGATACGTTATCCAAATGGGATTAACGGCGAAAGTTTTTATCAGAAAGATGTTACAGGCAAAGTACCTGATTGGGTTCAGTTATTTCCATACTACACTGAAGAAGGCGGCAATAGAAATTTTATGGTGTGTACAAATGAAGCAGGTTTATTATTGATGGCATCGTTAGGCAGTCTTGAAATACATCCGTGGAGCAGCCGCGTGCAAAAGCCAAATAATCCTGACTGGTGTATTCTTGATCTTGATCCGGGAGACAAAACAACATTTGAGCAGGTTATAACAGCGGCACAAACAATTAAACAGGTACTTGACGAAATTGGCGCAGATGCTTATTGTAAAACTTCAGGTGCAACAGGCATACATATTTATATGCCGCTCGGTGCAAAATATACATATGAACAAAGCAAAGAATTTGCAAGAGTATTGGTAACAATTGTTCAATCCCGGTTGTCAAAATTTACATCGATAGAACGCATTGTAAGAAACAGGCAAGGCAAAATGTATCTTGATTTTTTACAGAACAGGCCACAAGCAACATTGGCTGCCCCTTATTCATTAAGGCCCAAACCCGGCGCTACTGTTTCTATGCCTTTGCATTGGGATGAAGTAAAAAAAGGTTTGAAAGTAAAAGACTTTACAATCTTTAATTCTGTTGAACGCATACAAAAGCAAGACGATATTTTTAAAGGTGTGATTGGTAAAGGCATTAATCTAAAACAAGTGTTGAAGAAGATTGAATCTGTTTTTGGTGAACAGAATATGCATGAATCGATAAGGAATTTATAATTTTCTTCTGCCTTTAGCAGAGCTTAAAAACAACAGACTTCTTTGTGCGTCCTTTCCACGAAAGTGGGAAATCTCATAATTTAAATCTTCAAGGCTCTTTATAATGAGATGCTCAGTCAAGCTGAGCATGACGAGCAAGTGGTTATGTTTTCCTTACTATTTAAAGTTTGCAATAATTCAATTCTGAACTAATTTAAACAATCACAACTTCCCCAAATAAACCTTTGTTTCATAATTAAACTCTACTGTATTGTTTTGATTAAATGTTGTGAAAATATTTTTAAGCGTTGCGATCATTGCGTCATAATTTGAATGGGCTTCATCAGGCGAATAAGAAGAGGAAAGCAACCTGCCTTTTAATGCCTCAAAATCAAAAACCTGTTTATTAGGAAAGTTTTGCTTTATAAAAAACTCCGGGTTAAAGAACAATGCTACTTTTTTATCATCAATATTTTTATGATCTACATTGGCATAATCTATTGCATAATCAAACAGTAATTGCTCGTATGCTTTATCAAACGGTGATTCAACAGAACGTTCATTCCATATCAAACAGCAATAACCACCAGGTTTTAAAATACGTTTAAATTCTTCCTTTGTTTTTGCCGGATGAAACCAATGAAAAGCCTGTGCCGCAGTAATCAAATCAATACTGCTACCTGACAAAGTTGTTTGCTCTGCCGTTCCATCAACACTGATGAAAGAATTAAAATCATTCAAAATATTTTCTGCTGCATTGCGCATGGGTTCATTCGGTTCAACAGCATACACAGTATTGCCATTATCGAGAAATAATTTTGTTATGATGCCTGTGCCTGAACCAATATCTGCAATTATGAAACTGCTGTTGAATTGTATTTGCTTTTCAAGAAAAGCAATGATTTCTTTTGGATATGAAGGCCGGTATTTTACATAGTTATCAACCCTGTTACTAAAGCGTTGTGTGTTATCAGCCATATAAATTTATTTATCAGATCTCGCCTTTTTTCATCTGGCTTACAGCATAATCAACAGCACGTGCAGTTAATGCCATATAAGTTAATGAAGGGTTCTGTGTTGAAGTTGATGTCATGCATGAACCATCTGTAACAAAAACATTCTTGCATGCATGCATTTGATTCCACTCATTCAATATAGATGTTTTAGGGTCTTTACCCATACGCACACCACCCATTCGTGAATATCAAGTCCGGGCGCATGTTTTGAATCATCAACATGTATATCAGTAAAACCTGCTTTGGTATACATCTCTGTCATTTGCTCCTGGAAATCTTTCACCATTTTTTCATCGTTATCGTCATATTCAACATTGATGTTAAGCAGCGGCATTTCCCATTCATCTTTTTTATTTGCGTCAAGCGAAACATAATTGCTTTCTTTTGGAATCGTTTCACCCATCATATGCGAGCCTACATACCATGATCCGAGATCTTTTGAAGCAAGTGCATCTTTCAACTCTGTTCCGAAGCCGCTTGTATCATGCTGAATTCCTCTGTATGCACCAAAACCTGCAGCATAACCACGCAGAAAATCTGTTTCCTGCTTATATACATTTCTAAAGCGTGGGATATAAGCAGTAGTTGGCCTGCGGCCTTCTGTTGTTACGTTTGTAAAATCGTTGCACTTTGCATTGATATGTGCACGGTAATTATGAAAAGCAACATACTTTCCCAACACATCATTATCGTTACCAAAACCATTTGGAAAGCGGTTGCTTTTAGAATTCAACAACAACAAATTTGTATTAAGCGCAGCTGCATTTACAAAAATTATGTTGGCAAAATATTCTGTTACAACTTTGGTTTGCGCGTCAATAATTCTTACACCCGCCGCTTTATTTTTTTTATCATCATAAATAATTTCCTGCACAACGCTGTAAGGCCTCAACGTCATGTTACCTGTTTTTAATGCCCATGGAATAGTGCTTGAGTTACTGCTGAAATAGCCGCCAAACGGACAACCACGCTGGCACAATGTTCTGTTCTGACATTGCACTCTTCCCTGGTCGTAATGTGTTTTTTGAGGCTCGGTAAGATGCGCACAGCGGCCGTATATCACATGCCTGCCGTTATAATTTTTTGCAACTACATTTTGAAAATATTTCTCTACATCATTCAATTCTATCGGCGGTAAAAATTCACCATCAGGCAACATATCCAAACCATCTTTATTACCACTGATGCCTGCAAATTTTTCAACATAACTATACCATGGTGCAATGTCTTTATAGCGTATCGGCCAATCAACTGCAAAGCCATCACGCGCAGGGCCTTCAAAATCAAAATCACTCCATCGTTGTGTTTGCCTTGCCCATAGTAAAGATTTTCCTCCAACCTGGTAACCACGTATCCAATCAAAAGGTTTTTGTTGTATGTATGGGTGTTCTGTATCCTTTACAAAAAAATGCATGGCATCTTCGCGAAAAGCATAACAACGGCTCACCACAGGATTTTTATCAGCAATATCAACAGGTATTTGCCCGCGATGTTCAAACTCCCACGGCATCATATTAGTGGTTGGATAATCTTTATTGTGCACTACATTTCTGCCACGTTCAAGCACCAATGTTTTTAAACCTTTCTCACACAATTCTTTTGCAGCCCAGCCACCGCTTATTCCGGAACCGATAACAATAGCATCGAAAGTATTCGTATTGTTTCCCATTTTTTAAATTGAATTATTAAACAGGCACGCTGCTTTTAAACCTGCCCGGAACTAATTTGTATTCCTGCACATTGGTTAAATAATATTTTGAACTGGTGTACGCCTGCACTGTTAGACCTTTTAAAATGTTATAGAAATAAGCCGCATCGTCTTTTGCATCTTTCTGCGAATTCATAGCTGCAACAATTATTTTTTGTTCATCAGGCGAACATTCAACAAATGACTTTTTATACTTGTCTTTTACATCTTTATTGAATTGCTGCATGCCTGTCAAAAATCTATTACGATCTTTTTGTTCATAACAATCATTCAGCATTTGCAATGCAAACAAATGCGCTGAAATTCCTTTTGCGCCAGGCGTGTTTGTGTCAGGAATAATTGTTTCTGCAATTGCAGCAAGCATCGCCTGCTGATCTTCATCAATAGAAATATTATTGTATGCTGATATTTTTTTAGGCGAAGGTTTACAGGTTGGCAACAATACCGCGCCTGCACCAACAATAATAAAATATCTTATAGCAGACCGCCTGTTTATGTTCATTGAAAAAGATTTTGTTTGCAACCAGGTTTAATACTTTATACAGAGTTGTGTGAAAGTAATAATTCCTCTATTATCTGTTACAAAATAAAAAAGCCCGGCTTTTAAACCGGGCTTTTATGTATCAATAAAATTTATAAGAAGCTATTCTTCCCTGCCGTGACAGTTCTTATATTTCTTTCCGCTGCCGCAGGGACAAGGGTCATTTCTGCCAACTTTAGGACCAACACGAACAGGCTCCTGTTTTACTGGAGTTGGATCATGATAATCTTTTCCATTAGCTGCATAATCTTCACCAGCATTTTCAATTTCGCGTTTATTGGAACGCATCTTACTCATGTCTGTTTTTTCCTGTTTTGCTTCACGTACCGGCGCATCTTGTTGTATCGGTAATTCTGCATGCGATAAAAAACTTACAATATTAGTGCTCACCTGTGCACTCATCTGGCTGAATAAATTAAATGCTTCGCCTTTATAAATCACCAACGGATCTTTTTGTTCATAATGCGCTGTCTGCACACTTTGCTTAAGATCATCCATTGCACGCAAATGTTCTTTCCATGCATCATCAATCAGGAAAAGTGTTACGCCTCTTTCAAGTGTGTTGGCCAACTCGCTACCATCCGTTTGCAATACCTTATCAAGATTTGCAAGAACCTGTATGCCTTTTCTTCCATCACTAAACGGCACGCCAACATTTTGTATTTGCATGCCCTGTGTATCGCGAATACTTTTAAAAACCGGGAGAGCAGCTTCAGCAAGTTCTTTGCGCTTGCGCTGATAATTTACATTGGCCTCTTCATACAGGCTTTGTATTAATTGTTGTGCATCTGTTTTCTCAAATGCTTCAGGAGTGATAACAGTATCCAATCCAAGATTAACGATGGTTTCAAGCTTAAAGCCTGCATAATCGTTGCGGTCTTTAAAAGTATTTACCAACCCATCAGCAACATCATAGAATGAATTATCAAGATCGAGTGCAAGGCGTTCGCCAAATAAAGCGTGGTTACGTTTTGTATAAATAACCGTGCGCTGTTTGTTCATCACATCATCATATTCCAACAAACGTTTACGAATACCAAAATTGTTTTCTTCTACTTTTCTTTGTGCACGTTCAATGCTTTTTGTAACCATGCTGTGTTGAATAACTTCGCCTTCTTTATAGCCTGCAAAGTCCATCACTTTTGCAATACGCTCACTGCCGAACATACGCATCAGGTCATCTTCAAGACAAACAAAGAACTGAGATGAACCCGGATCGCCTTGTCTTCCCGCACGGCCACGCAACTGCCTATCAACGCGACGGCTTTCATGACGTTCAGTACCAATGATCGCCAAACCACCTGCTTCTTTAACACCTGCGCCAAGTTTAATATCTGTACCGCGGCCGGCCATGTTTGTTGCGATGGTAATGTTACCGGCAAGGCCTGCTTCTGCAATAACCTGCGCTTCACGCTGGTGTTGTTTTGCGTTCAATACATTATGCGGAATTTTTTTCTGCTGTAACATACGGCTGAGTAATTCACTCACTTCAACCGAAGTTGTACCAACAAGTACAGGCCTTCCGTTGCTGCGCATTTCTTCAATTATTTCTATAACCGCTTTATATTTTTCACGCTTTGTTTTATAAACAAGATCTTCCTGGTCTTTTCGTATACAGGAAACATTGGTTGGAATGCTTACAACATCCAATTTATAAATATCCCAAAGCTCTGCTGCTTCTGTTTCTGCAGTACCCGTCATACCGGCGAGCTTGTGATACATCCTGAAATAATTCTGTAACGTAACGGTAGCATAGGTTTGAGAAGCCGCTTCGATCTTTACATTTTCTTTTGCTTCAATGGCCTGGTGCAAACCATCTGAATAACGGCGGCCATCGAGAATACGGCCTGTTTGTTCGTCAACAATTTTTACTGCACCATCCATTACTACATACTCAACATCTTTATCAAATAAAGTATAAGCTTTTAATAATTGCTGAACAGTATGAATACGGTCTGCCTTTACAGAATAATCATTCAACAATGATTCTTTCTTATGCAGCTTTTTATCTGCATCAAGCGCGGCATCATTATCAATAGTTGCCAGTTCTCCACCTATATCAGGAAGAATAAAGAAGTTTGGATCTTCTCCTGATTTTGTGATAAGATGAATACCTTTATCGGTAAGCTCAACAGAATTATTTTTTTCATCTATATAGAAATACAGTTCGTCATCAACAACATGCATTTCTTTTTGCTGATCTCCGAGATAATGGTTTTCTGCTTTCTGCATTTTAACACGAATGCCCGGCTCGCTTAAATATTTTATAAGCGCTGTATTCTTGGGTAATCCTCTGAACGCACGGTACAGAGCAAGGCCGCCATCTTTAGGGTCATCATTGCCTTCGCTGATTTTTTTCTTTGCTTCGGTGAGAAACTGGTTAATCGCACGTTTCTGTGCTTCAGCCAATTTTTCAATACGTGGTTTCAATTCAAAGAATTGCTGGGTGGTGTCATCGCGGCCAACAGGCCCTGAAATAATCAATGGTGTACGCGCATCATCAATCAATACACTATCCACTTCATCTACCATTGCAAAATGGTGTTTGCGCTGCACCATTTCTTCGGGTGTATGCACCATGTTATCGCGCAAATAATCAAAACCAAATTCATTATTGGTTCCATAAGTAATATCCGACAAGTAAGCCTTACGGCGATCTTCTGTATTGGGCTGATGTTTATCAATGCAATCAACGGTAATTCCCAGCCATTCAAAAATGGTTCCGTTCCATTCACTGTCGCGTTTTGCGAGGTAATCATTCACCGTAACAATATGCACACCTTCACCGGCAAGTGCATTTAAATAAGCAGGCAATGTTGATACCAGCGTTTTACCTTCACCGGTACTCATTTCTGCGATCTTTCCCTGGTGTAAAACAATACCACCAATTAATTGCACATCATAATGCACCATGTTCCAGGTAATAAGATTACCGGCAGCCATCCAGCTGTTATTAAATACAGACTGGTTACCATTGATCTTTATATAATCTTTTTTAACGCTCAGGTCCCGATCGAGCTGGGTTGCAGTTGCTGTAAGCTGCGTATTTTCTTTAAATCGTTTTGAAGTTTCTTTTACAACTGCAAATGCTTCAGGCAAAATATCCTGAAGTATTTCTTCAATCTTTTTATCGCGGTCTTTTTTCAGGTCATCAACTTCTTTATATAAAGCATCTTTTCCCTGCATATCGCTTTCCTGTAAAGCGTCGGCTTCAGCTTTTTTTGCAGTGATGGATGCATCAATTTCTGACAAATGGTCTTGAATGCGTTGCTTGAATTCTAAAGTTTTTCCGCGAAGTTCATCATTGGTGAGGGTTTGATATTGATCGAAAAAACCATTTATTTTTTCAACCAACGGCTCTATTTTTTTAACGTCTTTCTCGCTTTTATTGCCGCCTAAAATTTTACTCAAAAAGTTTAGCATATCCTTATTATTGGTCTTGTATTGTATTGATATTTATAAAAGTAAACCCTCATGCTTTCAAAAATTGTGCGCCTGTTAAATAAAGCCAAACTGTCAGCATGGGGGCTGCAAGTTAATAAATTACAGGCGGTGATGAAAACGTGAAAGCTCTTTTAACTAATTCTGTTGCATTATAAAGTGTTATCCTATAGCCGCCCGACCTGCATCCGGCAAATCTTTACCTAACATACTTATCCGGGCGTTTTTAAACCATTAACCAGTCTTTTCCTGGTGCCTGTCGAATGCTTTAAGCGCCATCCAGGTAACAGGCGTTTATTGAGTTAATAACAGGAAGTTCATTTCTTCGATATAACTTCGATATTTCTTCGATATAACTTCGATATAACTTCGATCAATTGAATCGAAGAAATATCGAAGTTATATCGTATTTTTTTCGAAGAAAACATGAAGCTGGTATTTGTCAGTTACCTGGTTTTGGGCCTGCAAATACTGAAACGCTATTCCCCTTCACTCTTTTAGGCGTCAGGATAAGGCCTGTATTAAACTGAATAAGGCTTTATAGGACCAGGTGGTGGCATTTAAGAAGAAAGTCAGATACATGGCCCGTCTTAACTGGTTTGGTAACCGTATCAACAATTATGCAGCAAGTGTTTATAAATTAATGAATCAAAAATTCAGGTAAGGTATAGCAGTTGACAGGCAGTTACCTCTTTTCACATTTTCATCGTCCCAAAATATTAGCCATGCTTTGAGTTTACATGAAAATAGGCTGCATTCCCTTACCTTCGCGGCGAAAAAAGTTTCACAGTTACAAAGTTTCAGCGTTTCAAAAGTTTAGACATAACAATGAAACTATTGGAACTTTTTAAACAATTAAACTCGTTATGCCAGGCCAGTTAAAAGAAGTTCGTAATCGTATCAGTTCTGTTCAAAGCACACAACAAATTACCAAGGCAATGAAGATGGTAAGTGCTGCCAAATTACGCCGCGCACAGGAAGCCATCCTGCAAATGCGTCCTTATGCACAAAAGCTTCAGGAGATGCTGAGCAATATTGTTAGTAATATTGAAGGAGGAGCCGACCTTAAACTTGCTGAAGAAAGGCCTGTGGAAAAGGTTTTGATGATTGTTATTACAAGCGACCGCGGATTGGCCGGAGCTTATAATGCCAACATTGTTAAACTGGCAAAACAAACCATTGCTGAAAAATACAGTTCACAATTAAACAAAGGGAATGTTGCCATTTGGGGCATTGGTAAAAAAGGTTATGAAAGCTTTGTAAAGTCCGGCTACAAAACAAGCGCTGATTATAAAGATATCTTCCTGAACCTGAAATTTGAAAGTGTGCAGACTGCAGCGCAGGCTGCCATGAAGGCTTTTGAAAATAAAGAGTTTGATGTTGTACATATAGTATACAGCGAATTTAAAAACGCTGCTACACAGCGTTTTGTGGCAGAGCAATTTTTACCCATTCCAAAAGTGCTGAAAAAAGAAGGCGCTAAAAAAGCAGATTTCCTATTCGAGCCTGAAAAAGAAAAGCTCATTGCTGAGTTGATGCCTAAAATTTTAAATACCCAATTATATAAAGCTGTTTTGGATGCAAATGCAAGTGAGCATGGAGCACGCATGACAGCCATGGATAAAGCAAGCGATAATGCCAATGAGTTGTTGAAATCGCTGCGTATTTCTTATAACCGTGCACGCCAGGCAGCTATTACAACAGAGCTTACAGAAATTGTAAGTGGCGCTGCCGCTTTACAGGGATAAGCCCCCATCCCCTGAAGGGGAGTATAAAACTTGTGAACACGTGAACTTATAACTTTGGAACTAAGTACTATTATTCCTCATATTGAAGCCTTAATCTTTGCAAGTGAAAAGCCTTTGACTGCTTTGGACATTGTTGAGCTTATTAATAATGCGTTAGGCTTTATGGAAGAACGCATCAACTTAGACCAGGTTGAAAGTTGTATTGAGGGCATCCACGAAAAATATCAGTCAGAGTTTTATCCATTCGAAGTAAAAGAAAGTGGCGGAGGCTGGCAATTCCTTACCAAAAAAGATTTTCATAAAACCATCGCACAACTGAACGGTGATAAATTTTTAAAACGCTTATCAACCGCCGCAATGGAAACGCTTGCCATCATTGCTTACAAACATCCAATAACCAAAGGAGAAATTGAGAGTATTCGCGGCGTAAACAGCGATTACAGTATTCAGAAACTGCTTGAAAAAGAATTGATCATTATTACAGGCAGAAGTGAAAATTTACCGGGCAAACCATTGGTATACGCAACATCAAAATCTTTCATGGATTATTTCGGTATAAACTCTTCTGAAGATTTACCTAAGATAAAAGAAGTGTTTGCAGAACAACTGGTACAGCCCACACTTATCAACGATAGCGATTTTAAAACCGTAGCAGCAGATGAAGTGCCTAATTTATCTGTGAACGAAAGCGGTGATCTTACACAGGAAAATTAGCTGCGTCTCTATCCATTTACAGGAAGCGGTTTTTTAAGCCATTTATTTGTTTTGATTCATTCAAAATAAAATATATATTTGGTTATTCAGCCATTTTCAATCGCAACCTTTATGTATAAATCAACCTTAACTGCTTTAAGCTTTGCTATAGCCATATATACTTCTGCGCAAACAACATCAGGCAATGAACCAGGCAAAGATTCAATTCCAAGAAAAGATTCACTCTTAATCGATCTGAAAGAAAATCTTGCTGATAACATTCCAACAATTTCACTTGATGAGAACGCATTGAACGATGCAAACGATCAGAATATTTCTTCTTTATTAACGGCAGGACGAGATCCGTTTTACAATGCCGCAACATTTAATTTCAGCGCGGCGCATTTTCATGTTCGTGGTTATGATGCAAATTATATAAGCACTTATATAAATGGTGTGCCAATGGATAATCTTGATAATGGTTATACGCCGTTTGGCTTATGGGGTGGATTGAATGATGTATTCCGCAACCGCGATGTAAACATTGGTATTCGTTATAACACATTTGCATTCGGTGATATTGGTAATACAACCAATATTGATGTACGCGCCATAAAACAAAAACCGCAAACCAATATTGGCTATGCATATGCAAACAGGAACTACGATCAGCGTTTAATATTTACGCATAGCACCGGCTTGAATAAAAAAGGATGGGCTTTCACCATTTCCGGTAGCTGGCGTTATGCAGGTGAAGGTTATGTACCCGGAACTTATTTTAATAGTTATAGCTGGTTTGCCGCGATCGATAAAAAATTAGGGCAGCGCCAGATACTTTCACTCATTGCTTTTAATGCACCTGCTGAGAGTGGAAGGCAAAGTGCAGCAACACAGGAAATGTTTGAGTTGGCAAACACACATTATTATAATCCATCGTGGGGTTATCAGAATGGAAAGAAAAGAAATGCAAACATCAGCAGCAGCAATCAGCCGGTAATGATCTTAACGCATGATTTCAGGATAAGCAATAAAACAGATCTTACAACTTCTCTTGCATACAGTTTTGGTGAAAGAACTTATTCGGCACTTGACTGGTACAACGCGCCTGATCCGCGTCCTGATTATTATCGTTACCTGCCGTCGTACTATAAAGATGATCCTTATCAACAACAACAGGTTGCAGATAACTTAATAAATAATGAAGCGGCAAGGCAAATCAACTGGGATAATTTATATAACATCAATCGCAATAACACTTCAACTGTTCATAATGCAAATGGCATTGATAGCAATACTGTAACGGGTAATCGTTCTTATTACATACAAGGTGAAAGAGTAACGAATACAAAACGCATCATTTTTAATTCGGTACTGAATTCGCGTTTAAGCAATCATGTTGATCTTACTGCAGGCGAAAGTTATCAATCGACCAACAACAATTATTTTCAACGCGTAAAAGATCTGCTTGGCGGTAGTTTCTGGGTTGATATAAACCAGTTTGCCCAGCGCGATTTTCCAACAAATGATGATGCGTATCAAAACGATCTGAATCATCCTAACCGCATTGTAAAAACAGGCGATAAATACGGTTACAATTACAATATCAAAATTGATAAAGCAACTATTTGGAGCCAGTTGGTTTTTAATTTTTCACACATAGATTATAATCCGGTGAGACGCACAACATCAGCAACAGAGAATTTAGACCCGAAGAGCGAAACATTTAACGAAGTAATCGACCAGCAGCAATTGAATGCACAATGCACACTTGATGCATTTGCAGGCTATTCATGGCGCGTTCCGCATGCATATATCGGTTCAGGATTTAAAAGAAAAGCGTTGTACATATCATTCTATGCGGGTGTAAATAATATTTTAAGCAACCAGGATATAACGGCTTCTGCTTATGAACAACTGCGCTACGATTATTCAACATCAGATAT